>Ga0247833_1000027_pt1 | contig 196096 bp, 134 predicted proteins | sample LaCruzMarch2015__7_FD_187117 | JGI IMG/M metagenome (GOLD analysis project Ga0247833, IMG submission 187117) | Freshwater microbial communities from meromictic Lake La Cruz, Castile-La Mancha, Spain - LaCruzMarch2015_8m | ecosystem: Environmental > Aquatic > Freshwater > Lake | place: Spain...
TTCCTGCATCAAACCGAAATCTACAATGAACGCCTTTGTCCGGTGACCAACGACCACCAAGCAATGGCCCAGTGACACCCCCTTTTTTGGTGCCCCAAGCCGTGCTACTTTATCATCTTCCGATCCGTGCTGTTCGGGCAACACGCCTCTAACAACAAGCGGCTCACAAAAATTAGGGAGCTTCCCATGCGCTATGCTTTTGTTCTCAAGCTTGCAATCATCCTGATCCCTTTTGCGGTTTGCTGCAATGATGCGAATGGGTTCCAAGAACTCAGTCGTGCGACGCTGGTCGGCAAAAACCGAGAGACCCTCTCGATCGCGAATGGTTGCGGTTACCTACGCGATGACAGCGAGGTCGTGTGCATCGAGCTTGCGTCGCAGAAGATCGACTTGGCCTTCGACGCGGAAACGATCGATTCATGGCACGGCTTCAAACGCCATAAATTCTCCTTCGATGGCCAAGAAGCGTGGGTGGTCGAACCGAAAAACCCACGAGCCGATGGTCGATTCTCCTGGTGCATGATGTTTCCGGATGCTTTCACCGATCGATGTGCGGCGCCGATGCTCGTCAGCCGCGGCTACTACCATGTGTTTCTCTCGGTCGGAAATAGTTTCGGTGCTCCCAAAGCCATCGAAAAGCTCGGTGCATTTCACAAGATGCTCGTTGAACGCGGATTCCATCCCCAATCCGTATTGATTGGGATCAGCCGTGGAGGACTCTATGCGCATCGCTATGCAGCGACCTATCCAGATCGCGTCAGCGTGATCTATGACGACGCGGCTGTACTGGACTACCAAAGTTGGCCCGGTGGCAAAGGGAAAGGAAAGGGGAGCACTGGCGATTGGCAAGAACTCAAAAGATGGTACGGGTTTGACTCCGACCAGCAGGCCGCAGACTACCCTCACACTCCTTTGAAAACACTTGGACTTTTAGCCAAGCACAAGATCGCGATCCTTTCGGTCGTCGGGGACAGCGACGATGTCGTCCCAGTCGACGAGAACACCGCGGTGGCCGAGAAGCTCTACAAGGAGTTCGGTGGGGTTTTTGAGGTCATCCACAAGCCGGGAGTGGGCCACCATCCGCATGGACTGGATGATCCCACACCCGTGGTGGAATTCATCGAGAAGTACACCGAGCAAAAGTGACGATTGATCCGTCTGATCGAGAACACCCATAACCGCTTGGCCCCCCTTCGCCCCCGGGCTTTGACGGGGGAGAAGGGGGGCCGACCGCGTGTAAGATTGCGATTGGCGTAACGTCGTTTTGGCCTATGTGCCAACGGCACAAACGCCGATAGCCCAGGGCATCGCCCTGGGTTTGCAACGCCCCAACGCACGCTTGCCCCAACGGCCCAACGGGGCAACATGATTGACGCGTGCGTTCGCCCCGTTGGCCCGTTGGGGCTTGTGCGTTTGTGGGGGCCGCCATGCCCCAGGGCGTTGCCCTGGGCTATCACCGTTTGCCCCCTTGGGGCATTGTGGGGTTGGGCATTGCGGTCAATCCCATATAGAGTGGTGTTGCGACTCATGGATCGCACGCTTAAGCACTCGTTCCGATTCTACTTGCCAATCGCTTTGAGCGAATCCTCATCGATTGTGTTTGCCTCTTCATGAGCCAGCGCGACTTGCCTGCGTTGCATTATCCCCGATAAAATTGCGTTATCCATGACTGCGATGTAGATGGCGTCATGGCTGCGAGTGTCGGAAATAGTTGCGCTGCCGTTCTCCACCGACCATTTCACGTCGTGCAATCCATCCGCGTCCATTCGCGAAACAGACATCGGTTTCCTGATCCAAGGTGGGAGCTTAAAGGTAAACTCGGCCGCGCGCGGTGGCCCGAAAAGAAAGACGTTTTGCTTTTCATCGGCGACATAGCTCGTATCGTTAGCAAACAACACCGCAGCGTCGGGTGAGACGATTGATGCCAACTCCCAATCCGGCGTTCCTTCGGGTTTCAACCGCTGTTCAAACTGATATGCGTCCCCTTCCAGCAGGAATGGCTCCAACATGCGAATCTCTCGCCCGATTCGCGTCATCGGTTCCCACGTGTCGGGATAACGAAGCAGAGAACTGAGGCTCAAATTGAACCAGTAGAGTGAAGTGATTCGGCTCGAAAGGGCATGCATGGCCTGCGAACGCAATTCATCCGGCGTAGGTGATCGCCGAGTCCGAGCTCCGCCGAGGAAACCGCCTCCCCAGCCATCGTGTGGACCTTGGGACCAATAGGCACATGGCATCGGGCGATTGAGTTCTCGCAATGAGCGGCACATGACACCGATGGTTTCCAATGGGGCACCCCAGCGAATGCGTCTGCCACCCCAACGATCATATTCTCCCCATGCATCCGCTGCCGGGGCAACCACGCGATAGGCATCGTAATGAGGATAGTCCGAAAGGCCTGCATACCAACGCCAAGTCCGCTCTTCGCTTAGCGTGACGGAAGTCGGCAAGCGGCTGACTCGGTAGGGGAGCAACATGTCGAAAACTTGCTGAGGCGTTACGGGCTTGCCACCTCCATACTGCGGTTCACCGATGAACTCCACCGCATGTATCTTGGGTAACATCGCATCGGTGTCCCATTTTTCCAACGGCCACAAGCGATTGAAAAGTTTGAGCGGATAGCGATCATAAAGTTTCGGATTGTCGGTGTACCCTGAGACATGATCGATTTGTCCAGCGTTGACATGCAGGTGGCACAACAATCGAAGGTAGGCTTCTTCGGTCGCCGATTTGTTCACCCAACCGCCGCTAATGTCGAATGCTTCTCGCTTGATCCGTTGATGCGTCCACAACGATCCTGCGTTTGTCTGGAGCTCCAGTGCTGCATACGTTAGTGGCAATTTGGAAGTCTTTAGTTTGATAAAGCCGCGATCCTTTGCAGAGACTGACGCAAGTGTAGGCGACACTTCTTGCGGCCAAAGCACTTGCCACGACGTGTTGTCCTTGGGAAGCCACAGACGCAAGCCGGTGATCTCCAAGGTCACTGCAGAATCATTGACAACGTGCATCACAATCGTGTCTGGCTGCACACCCTCGGAAGCGAGAAATGTCAAGGCAGATATCCAATGTTTCGGTTGCTCAATAATCCGTGTTGTCGCGGCGAGTCCTTCGCCCTCGACAGTAAACTCGTTTCCAACACTCCATTTTGCCGACTTGCCATTGAAGGACCAGACGGTCATCGCGCCAGGTGGTGGCTTGACCGCAGTCCCCATGTCATGCCAAGCCCAGTCGCCAGACTCAAGCAGCGCCGATGGGGCATCACCGTTGAACTTGAGTGGTGAGGTGAACTTGAGTGGTGTGGCTGATCCCGATACGAACATTTGAACTCGGGCAGCCATTGCGGGGTCGCGAGGACGCCGGTATCGCATGGATTCTTCCATGCGATGGGGGATAACGGCCAATCCCACTATCTCGGGAGAAGATTGAGTTTGCGAATCATCCTGAGCAATGCAACATGGCTGGCTTGTGCATACGACAGCTACGGAACTAACCGCAAAGAGCAAAGGGAATACTAGGTGAAAGTGTTTCACAGTATTTTTCACAGTGTTAAGTCGAATGATGAGTCACTTCGGGCTGAGTTCTTCGATGATGATATCTTTGTAGCGGACGATGGAGCTCGCATTGCCGTGGATCTGAACCGCAATCATGCCCGATTCATCCATGCCGGACTCCGACTCCGTGAAGTCCACAGTCTGGACTCCGTTGAGCCACAGTTGAATGCGAGGCCCTTCCGCTCGGATACGGTATTCGTTCCATTCGCCCAATGGCTTGCGTGCTTTCTCGAGTACTTCTTTCGAAGGTTGCGATAGCATTTTATTGCGGCGACTTTCATCGTAAAGCGCTCCGTCAAACCCAGCCCCGAGGTCCGCTTGATATCCAGAAACTTCATGATGGTTCGGAATGCGTTTCGAGCGAAACTGCACACCGCCATTGACGAAGCCCTCGGTTCCTTCCAGCTTCCACTTCAGCGTCAAATCGAAGTTCCGAAATGATTTCGTTGTCGCCAGGAAATTGTTCTTTTCTTGTTTCTTGTCGAGTGAGCCAGCGGTAAGTGCTCCATCCACGATTCGCCAGACTGTTTCGGTATCGCCTTCCCATCCGTTAAAGCTTTTCCCGTCGAACAATCGCACCGATTCAGCACGCAGGTAACCTGAATCCCGCAGCCAATCCGCCAGCCGTAGGTGCCATGTGGACACAGGTCGTTCGGACGCTCGAATTCCGTATCCATGACCGCCTCGAGCGAAAATATGCAACTCTGCCGGAACACCCGCCTGTTTCAATGCAATGAACAAGGAAGCGGCTTGCACTCCACGAAAGGAGTCGTCTGCGGTGACCGCAAGAAACATGGGTGGCGTTTCGGGTGTGACTTTCACTTGAGAGCCGAGCGCGACTTCTGTCCGATCATTGTACTTTTCGCCTAGGTAGGCTGCATAAATGGGACACAGAAAATTCGGCTTGCAACTCTGTTCATCGATTGCATCGCGCGAAGCATAGCTCGCATTGTCACCCTGTAGACCTGTCATGATCGTCAAATGCCCTCCAGCGGAGAAGCCAAGCACCCCAACTCGCCCCTTGTCGATTCCCCATTCAGCGGCTTGAGCTCGCATTAGGCGAACCGCGCGCTGAGCATCCTGCAAGGCTTCGAGGTGCGGTTCGTCCGGATCGCGACGAGGCACGCGGTATTTTAGGACACCCGCAGTGACACCTTGCGTGTTTAGCCATTTCGCAACTTCCAGACCTTCTTTGTTCCAAGCCAACATGTTGTAGCCGCCTCCGGGGCAGATAATCATGCCGCAACCATTCGCGACTTCTGCAGGCGCTCGATAAACGGTCAACGAGGGTGTTTCAACGAGATTAATACGTTCTGGATCGGTAGCGTTGGCTTTGAGCTGCGCTATTTTTTCCTGAGTCAATGGCTTGGCGCCGGCAGGAAGCCCTTGCGGCCAAAGAATCGACTCTGACGGTTCGTCCGCAACCAAACGCCAAGGGGTCATCGACGCGAATGCGACGATCCAAAGAAAGGAGAGAGTTTTCATGAATGTCGTACCTTGAGTGTCACCTATTTTGAGAAACGTTTTGAGTCCGATTCGGCCAATCCAAATTCTGGTGCAGGAATTCGAAAGTCCCTTCGCCGTTGATGCTGTGGCCACCTTGAAAAAACTCGATCGCAACGCGATCGGATAGACCAAATTGGGCGTAAAGCCAGCGGACTTTGGCAAACTCATGCGCTACCCACTGATCGCGTCCCACGCCATCGTTGTGGCCACGCTCGACCATGAATGGTCTGGGCAACATCAAGTAAGCCATCTCTGCGTAGTCGAAGGTCGACCCCAGGTTCCAATAGGGCATCTCCCATTCGATGGTATTCATAAAACTAAACGGCTGATCGGTTGCAGCTACTTTGCGCGTCCACTGGTTGAAATCGCCAGAGCAGATCGACAAACAGTACTTCTCCAAAATCGATGGCACTCGCACGGCCGTCTCGCCTCCATAACTAAGCCCGTAGAAGGCGATCCTGTTTCCATCGACAAACGGCAATGAATCAAGCCACCTTAATGTTTGATCATGGGACGCAACGATAAAGGAAAACAAGGTGCAGCCAATCGATTTCGCTTTTCGGTCGAGCCAGCGATACTCGTCCTCGCCGCGATAGAGATTGTGCGGGGCGAAGGTGATGAATCCGCGATTGGCTAGCTCGGCCGCGAAGTTGTTATACGCCGAATGGTTCGCATCGACCGTGTCCATCGGTAACCCGTTTCGTCCATGTTGGCAAACCACGACCGGACGTTTTTCGCTTGGCTTGAGGTCCTTGGGGAGTATCAATACACCCCAGGCGAAAAATTGATCGTGAACGTCCAGCACCACGTCATAAGCGACCCATTTGTCTGTCTCCCGTACCTTGCGAGTCCTCGCGTTGGGAGGGAGAAATTCTGCATGGAAGCGGCCCATCGCATCGTCTTGAAAACGCTTCCGAACAGCCTTGGACGCAGCAAGGAAGGAATCTGGACTCGTCACGGCATGTTTGCGTTCCGTACTCCATCCGCGTTTCGTAAAGTCCGGCATCAGCTTGAACAAAAACGACTTGTCACGCACATGCTCGGATTGCTGAACAAGCGATTGAATGTGCGTTTCCAACTGAGCAACACAGCGTCGCTGTCGATCCGCGATTTGTTTTTCTGCTCCGAGACGTTGGTCGACCAACCGCTCGGATTCGAGCGATTCGGATTTTTTTGGCCCGAAATGGTCCAGGAAGGCAGAGACCGCTTCGGCTGACCAAGGACCGGTGGTTTCGTTTTTGTTTCCCGCGATCAATTTCGGTGGAGATGCGTCGTTTCCTTGACGAATATGCCCAAATTCAGACTTCATGCGAGCGAATTCAGGTGTCTTGATTTCCCCTTTGTGCCCGGTAACTGTCGGAAAGTCGCTATGTTCGATGATAAGCGTTCGTGGCAAAATCAACGAGGCGACTTCGGCGTTACCATGGGAACGCGCTCGGCGCCAAATGCTGCGATAGATTGGTTCGGACCAACTGGAATTGCTCGAGTCAAAATAGCCACTGATCAAGACATTATCAATTCGTGTGTCGAGGGCTGCGGCGTGCATGGCAATCATACCCCCTTCGCCGTAACCTAAGACACCTAACCGTTGCTGCTCAGCCTTGCGACTTGCAAACCAATCCACTGCGGCCAGAACTCGCTGTATGTCGTAACCGATCACATGTCGGCCCATGTGAAATGCTTGACGATGAATCCATTCGCGTTCCGTCATGTCTGCGCGTCGAAGCCGTTCCTCCTCGGTTGCCAGTTTCGAACGGCTTACCATAGCCGGTATCAGCAAATCAAAGCCTTGAGTCGCAAGTTTCATTGCGATCTGTTTGCCACGATCGATTCCCTCCGTCAGCCCAAGCAATTGTTCTGGAGATTGGTCCGCATCGGGAATGACAACACACATGCCATTGGCGTTGCTTCGCTGCTGGACGAACAATCCTTCGCCGAAGATGTTGCCCAGCACGGGCCAACGGACTTGATAAATTTCGAAGGTTTCCGTCTGCGCAACCAGCGCTGGATTGTCGTCATCACCGTATCGTTCCAGACGTGGTGGCAACCGGTCTTCTACGACCCCTAGAACTTCACGCAGGTCCGCCCGCTGAAGTTCCTGTTGCTCCCCTGTTGAGATCGACAGCTTGTGCCGAGCAGTGTTTGCCTGATCGATCTCGTTTTCGATGAATCGATGCGCACCAAACATCAGACGGCCGGAAAGGTCCGACTCCGGCCATTCGAGCGGTTGCGTTCCGACAAGGGGGGCGACTTCGACGACCTCGCGTTCGGGCAAAGATAGGAGCAAGCAGATCGTCGCCCAAGAGGTAGCTGAGGTTGAAATAAACTGATCCTTGCCGTGTGGAAATCCTGTCTCAAAATAAGTTTGAAAGGGTTTGCTTCGGCTGACGACGTGCCAAGAACCGTCGTTGCGCTGCGAGGTCAAGAGAAATTGAATGCCACGTTGCCAGACCACATCATCGACAGGCATCCCAGACCGGTTCAATGCATAGAGAACGGTGCCTGCCGCGTAGGCATCACTCTCCATCCCCTTCAATTGAGCCCAGCCACCATCCTCGCGTTGGGAATCCTTTAGTAACGTTATCATGGTCTTGCGAAATTCGAGAGGTAAATCGACGAATTGCGTGGACAGCAAGCAAAAGACTTGGTCCTCTGTATCTCTGGGTGCCTCCTGAGTCAACCACTTAGCCGCATTGATCTTCGCCGTTTCCATTCTCGCCGAGTCCGCATCGCGACCGAATGCAGCCAGGGCGCGCAACGCGAGGTAAGTTGCAGTGAAATGACTGGCTTCCGACGGTGGTCGTTCGCTCGAGCGTTTCCAGAACCCCTGATCGCTTTGATTGGTCAACAACCATTCGACCACTGCGTCGGTGACGTCGTCCGCTTCTCGACCTCCATCTTCCAGCGTCCACAGCGCATAGCCTGCCGTATCGACTCCACCTCCCTGCCCTTTTCCGTCTTTGTAGTTTTCTAGACCGCGTTTCAAGTGAGCGTGCGTGTGTTCGATTTGTCGCTGCAAATTGGAAGGGTCCGAATGGAAGCCACGATGGTTCGCTTCGACGAAGGCGAGGACCGGCATTGCTTGGCTATGGCAAGTGAAGCACTGACGTTGCTCAGCCGAACCAGCCGACGCACGTTCCAATAGCGGGAGTGCACGCTCCACGCTGCTTCGCACTTCCATTTCTTTGAAATGTGGGCTTTCCGCTGCTACCCGAGATGCAATTGTCAACAAGCAATAACCCAACAATAACGATGCGATCGCAAGGAGTTTGTTTGAGGCGGACATGATTGCTTTCTGTCGTGGACAAATTCTCGAGTCGAATTCGAACCGTATTGTACCTGATATTCGTTGGCCACTCATCGCACAATTGGAGTTGTTTCGAAATCCGAATCAAGCACCCAATTGGTATTGATCCGTTCGCCTTGCATGAAGCGTTCGTAAAAGCCTCGATTGTTCGGATTGGAGTGCGGATATTCGTCGAATATCTTGCCGTTGCCAAACATGCGAGGGTCTTCTTGTTTCCGAAGTTGGTCCTCCATTCGTTCTCGCAGCATTTTCAATCGACTCGTCGATGAATCGAGCGATGCAATATTGTTCACACAGTCAGGATCGCTAACTAAATCGAAAAGCTCCTCTTCGGGGCGTTTTCCGAAACAAAGAGACCAGTGCATTGACGCACCGGCTAGGCGACGTGCGTTGAGAATCGAAGTCTTAGTCGCTCCGGCATCGCAGTTCAAATAGCCCGTTTCTGGATTGCATGCAGGCCATCGGTCAGGTTCATAGTTATGTAGGTATAACGCATCGCGAGTTACGATTCCGCGAATCGGATAGCCCACATCGTTCGGTCTGCCGATATCATGACGCTCCATTCCGATCAACACGTGGTCACGAGCGGGATTCGCGTTGCCTGACGTCGAACGAAAGACATCCATCAAGCTAACGCCTGATGTTGCAGCCATTTTCGTCATCTCCCAATTCAGACCCGCGACCTCAATGATCGTAGGTGCAAGGTCGATGAAACTCACGAAGTCGTCAATCTTTCTGCCTGGCGACTCAATATGGTTCTTCCACATCATTGCCATCGGGACGTGATTAGACGCTTCATAAGCACCCCCTTTGCCGCGAGGGAAAGGCATGCCATGATCCGAGGTTACGATGACGAGCGTATTGTCCAGCAATCCTCGGCGACCGAGTGAGTCTAGCATCCGTCCAAGGTGCGAATCGAAATGCTCAATTTCGACGGCGTAATCAAGCATGTCGTTTCGAACGGTTTCATTGTCGGGCCAGTAACTGGGCACCCGCTCGATGTCTTGCAGTGATTTACCTCCCTTATTGACACCCGATCCGAACTCATAAGCGCGATGTGGTTCGACTGCTCCGTACCAAAAGCACCACGGGGCACCGTTTGGGGCGGTATCGAGAAAGTCGTCAAAATTCGAGGCATAGTCGTTGTTCCCAATGCCTGAGGTGGGTGGCTTCGCAGTTCGAGCGTTAAACGCTTTGCCAGTCATTTGCCGCGGCTTGCCATTGATGTCAACCGCGACTCCAGGCCCCCAACCCTTGGCAGTGTGTCCCATGTGCCAGCCATGGCTGCTCAAGACTTCGGGCCAACCCCTAAACTCACTGGGGAAATAGCAAAGGTGGTTCGCTGCTTCCTTCAACTGCCAAGAATTGCGTCCAGTCAAAATGCAAGCGCGGGAAGGAGCGCATTTTGCGTTGGGCGTATACGCTCTCTGGAACAATAATCCTTCGGACGCAACTTTGTCGAACGCAGGTGTCTTGGTCCACTTGCATCCGTAGGCACTCGCGTGCCCGAAACCCCAATCATCGGCGATTGCAAACAAGATGTTGGGGGGGGATGCATCGTTTGAGCAAGCCGTGTTGTGGATCATCGCAGCCAAAAGCATCGAAAGCCCCAAACCGGTTCCAAAACGGTTCAATCGTATGGTTTTCATCGAGTCACTCAATTTTCCTATGTTGCTGTATTGGGGGCTAAATCAACTTTAAAGCATGTTTTGCAGCCGATGGTTCGTCTTTAGACTCTATTTGCTTCGATCGAACCGTGTTCCGTCAAGCGAATTGCTGGCGATTCGATGTTCGTTCGGCGATTCAACGTCGCCAGCATCAGTGGTTTTGATCTAGCCACAAACGCGAAAATCGAGAGAATTTCGGTTTGTCCGTTGGCGATCCGTCATTGTAGTGTCCCTTAGGTAAATCATGCAAAAGACTCTTGTCCTTCTTAAACCAGACTGTGTTGAACGTCGATTGATCGGCGAAATTATTGGCCGATTGGAGCGCAAAGGACTCAATGTCATCGCCATGAAGATGTTGCGAATTACACCTGCGATGTCCAAGCAGCACTATGCAGAACACGTTAGCAAGCCATTCTATCCAAATCTCGAGGACTTCATTACGTCCTCACCGATTGTTGCGATGGCGGTTGAAGGTCTTGAAGTGATCCGAGTCGTGCGGGAAATGCTTGGTGCCACCAATGGACTCAAGGCTGCTCCAGGCACCATTCGAGGTGACTTTTCTAGCTCGCGTCAAATGAACCTCGTACACGCTTCGGATAGCGAAGAGTCTGCGATTCGCGAATTGGCGCTTTACTTTCAACCAAACGAAATCTGCGAATATACCCCAACATTGGTTGGCAGCTTCCGTGCTGGCGACGAATCTTAAAACCCGTTTCGAGCTCAAATCACCTAGCACAGCGCTTCCTTAAACAACTGAACAAACCCAATGCGTCGCAACGACATCCGAAATATTGTCATCATCGCTCACGTCGACCACGGCAAAACCACGATGGTCGATTGTTTGCTCAAGCAGAGCGGTCAGTATCGCGATTCGCAGCTTCAAGGTACTTGCATCCTCGACAGCAACGATCTTGAAAAAGAACGCGGCATTACGATTCTTTCGAAGAATATTGCGATCGAGTACAAGGGCGTGAAGATCAACTTGATCGACACCCCTGGTCACGCGGACTTCGGAGGTGAAGTGGAACGCGTGGTTCGAATGGCCGACGGAGCTTTGGTCTTGATGGATGCTTCGGAAGGTCCGATGCCGCAGACCCGATTTGTTCTTTCAAAAGCCCTCGAACAGGGTGTCAAGCCGATCGTCGTCATCAATAAGATCGATCGACCCGACGCGCGTTGCAATGAAGTCATCGAGGAAGCTCTGATGCTGCTTGTCGACTTAGGTGGCGAGCACTTCATGGACCATTTTGACATTATCTTTGCTTCTGGACGAAGCGGCTATGCGACGCATGACTGGAAAGTTCCAGGAGAAAACATGGTGCCGCTTCTAGACATGATTCTGGAAAAAATCCCTGGACCGGAGGTCGAGCCAGATGCGCCATTGCAGATGCTGGTCACAAATTTGGACTGGTCGGACTACGTTGGCCGGATTGCAATCGGTCGAATTCAGTGCGGCACCATGAAGAAGGGACAAACGGTTGACTTGGCAAAAGACGAAGGACGCGTTGTGCCTGCTACAATTGCCAATCTTCAGATTTTCGACAAGCTCGGTCGAATCGATACGGAAATGGCGTCAGCGGGGGACATCGTCGCCGTAGTTGGCCTGACGGATATCGAAATTGGCGACACGATTTGCAACCGAGGAGAACTCAACGCTCTACCTCGATTGCGAGTCGACGAGCCAACATTGGAAATGATATTCAGCGTTAATACTTCTCCATTGGCAGGTCGTGACGGCAAGTATGTAACGACTCGCCAATTGAAAGCACGACTTGAAAAGGAACTTGAGCGCAACGTAGCGCTGCGTGTCCGACCATTGGAAGGTACCGAAGCGTTTGCGGTACGAGGGCGAGGTGTTTTGCACTTGTCCGTTCTGATCGAAACCATGCGTCGCGAAGGCTACGAAATGAGCGTCAGCAAGCCTCGCGTCGTTTTGAAGCAAATCGATGGCAAACTTCAAGAACCTTACGAAGTGCTGAATGTCGAGGTGCCAACGGACAAAGTTGGACCAATCATGGAATTGGTTGGCAATCGACGTGGAATACTCGACGAGATGACACCGCGAGGAGAATACACTTTGCTGCGGTTCTCAATCCCCGCCCGTGGACTGATCGGCGTGAGAACGAAAATGCTCAACGCAACTCAAGGCACAGCCATCATTCACCATCGCTTTTCGGGCTATCAACCCATGGAAGCGGACTTGCCTCGCCGTGCAAACGGTGTTCTTGTCTCCATGGTACCAGGCCGAGCGATCCCTTATACCTTGTTTGCATTGCAAGACCGTGCGGAACTATTTGTTGCACCGGGGGACGACGTCTACGAAGGCATGGTGGTTGGTGAAAATGCTCGCGACAACGATTTGTGTGTAAACCCAACCAAAGAAAAGAAATTGACGAACGTGCGAGCAGCAGGTAGCGATGAGAACATCATCCTCAAACCGCACCGTCAGATTTTTCTCGAAGCGGCTCTTGAATACATTGAAGACGATGAATTGGTGGAAGTAACTCCCAACATCATTCGCATCCGTAAAGTATTCTTGCGTGAAAACGAACGTCGCCGACAGACCAAGTCACCCGGCGAATTGGCCGGTTAGTAACCCTCAGACGGTCGCACCTGCCGGGTGCAACCGAAGAGCCTATTGGTCTCAGTGGTTTCCGCAAATGTCTATTTACCTCGATAACCACGCTACCACTTGTATTGATCCGAACGTGATTGACGTCATGGTTCGCATGATGGAGACACATTATGCAAACCCCGGGAGCACGACCCACGAGGCTGGTAGATCCGTTGCGGAACTGGTTGCGGGCGCGACACAAAAGATCGCGTCGCACTTTCATGCGGAGTTTGATGAAATCATCATCACAAGCGGTGCAACTGAGAGCAACAATTTGGCGCTTTTCGGCGTTGCCATGCATCCCAAGCAAACGCGGCGTCGAATCGTTTCCGCCGTCACAGAGCACAGAGCAATTTTGGATCCGTTGGCCCGGTTGGAAAAACATGGATTCGAAGTAGTCCGACTGCCGGTTTTCCCAAACCAGCATCCGTTTGCAGGCGGAATTGATTTGTCGTTAGCGGCTGAGTGCATCAATGAAGATACGGCCATAGTCAGTGTCATGCTGGCTAATAATGAGATAGGAACCATTCAGCCTTTGGCTGAAATTGCGAAACTCTGTCAGCGATGGGGGGTTCTGCTGCATACCGATGCAACTCAAGCAATTGGGCGATTGCCGATGGACGTCCAAGCGATGGGAGTCGATTTACTGAGCTTTTCCGCACACAAATTCTATGGTCCGAAAGGGATTGGCGGTTTATTTGTTCGGCAATCGCCGGAGGCAGTGCGAATTCAAGCTCAAATTGTTGGCGGTGGTCAGCAGTTCAACCTCAGGTCTGGAACTCTAAACAGCGTTGGAATCGTGGGAATGGCGAAAGCACTTGAAATCGTTGCGTCAAATCTGCCGACGGACATGCTGCAGCAAGCCTACTTACGCAACTTGCTTTGGGTGTTATTGAATGAACAGATTGACGGTCTACAGTTGAATGGCCCGGATTGGAATGTCCTGATTCAATCTGAGTCAACTCGGCTAGTTAACAATCTCAACGTATGTTTTCCTAAGGTGGAAGGTCAGTCGTTGATGTTGGAATTGCCCGATCTGGCGGTAAGCAGCGGGAGTGCTTGTACGTCGGTAGAGCCCCACCCCAGCCATGTTTTAATCGGTATCGGGTTGAGCGAGGATCAAGCCAGAGCAAGTTTGCGATTTGGGATCGGACGATTCAATACCGAAGAAGAGGTTCGTCAGACTGCGGAATGGATTGGTAGGGCGCATGCAAAACTTGCTGCGTTTGCCGCTTGACCGAGGAATCCGACGGATCGACAATAGTAATTCTTGTGCAGCGTACTTTCCTCCAACGATCTAGAGATCGAATGAGCCTTGCTCCATCCCCAAACGTGGTGAACCGTTCTGTTGAGACGACTGCCACCAAACAAGTACCTGACCTGAATGGTCGCTTCGGCGACTTTGGCGGGCGCTATGTTCCCGAGACTCTGACACGTGCATTGGACGAACTGATTGTGGAATACAATCGGGCCATGCAAGATCCTGATTTCCATGCGGAACTGAACGAGTTGCTGCACCGATTTGTTGGCCGGCCCTCACCACTGTATCATGCACAACGCTTGAGCAAGCAGTTGGGTGGAGCCCAAATTTGGTTGAAACGCGAAGATCTCAACCACACCGGTGCTCACAAAATTAATAACACGCTTGGTCAAGCGTTGCTAACGCTTCGCATGAAGAAGACGCGCGTGATTGCCGAGACGGGGGCGGGGCAGCATGGGGTTGCATCGGCAACAGCCTGTGCGCACTTTGGCTTGCCCTGTGTTGTCTACATGGGCTCGGAAGACGTAAGGCGTCAGAAACCTAATGTGTTCAGCATGCGATTGATGGGAGCTGAAGTGCGGCCGGTTGAAAGTGGATCGCGGACATTGCGGGATGCAGTGAATGAAGCCATGCGGGACTGGATGTCGAGTGTCGAGAACACCCATTATATAATTGGTTCTGTAATCGGCCCACATCCATTTCCAATGATGGTCCGTGATTTTCAGAGCGTCATCGGTCGCGAATGCCGGGAGCAGTGCTTGAGCTCTTTCGGTAGGCTGCCTGACACGATCGTGGCCTGCGTCGGTGGAGGAAGCAATGCGGCGGGAATGTTCTATCCGTTTGTAGACGACCACAGCGTTCGATTGATTGGCGTCGAAGCAGGAGGACGAGGTTCGACGCCGGGTGAACATGCATCGCCGCTAAGCTATGGTTCGCCGGGAGTACTTCATGGTTCGTACAGCTACGTCATGCAAGACGGAGATGGCCAGACAAGCGACGTTCATTCGATGTCGGCGGGATTGGACTATCCCGGAGTTGGACCGGAACACAGTTATTGGAAAGACTCCAGTCGAGTCGAGTACACTTCCTGTCGAGATGACGAAGCCTTGGGTGCATTTGACTTCTTGGCACGCAACGAGGGGATACTGACCGCATTGGAAACGTGCCATGCGGTGGCGAAGGCTGCAGAGACGGCAAAGACGATGACACCGGACCAGCATCTCGTTATATGCCTCTCGGGGCGAGGCGACAAAGACGCTGCCGAGTTAGCTCGACTTCGCGGTCAAGAATGGTAGAGTTCAACAGCTTTCGGATCAACGAATTTTCTGTATGCTATCCGTTTTGCGAAACGCAATGTTGAACTGGCACGGCCGTTTTTAGAACGTAATATTTGATGACAGCGATCGATGATTTGTTTGTTCGGCTCAAATCGCAGGGCAAGAAGGCGTTTATGCCATTTGTTACGGCGGCAGATCCAAACCTTGGCTTCACGAGGCTGGTATTGCGAAAGCTGGACCAACTGGGCTGTTCCATGGCAGAAGTTGGAATCCCCTATAGCGATCCGATCGCGGACGGACCCGTCATTCAAGCGTCCTACACGCGAGCGTTGGCGACCAAGGTCAAACTGAAAGACATATTCAACGAGATCTCAGCGGAGCGGGCCAATCTCAGCATGCCACTGGTTTCAATGGTGAGCTATGCAATTATTCATCGCCAAGGCCCGGAGCATTATGTGGATTCAGCCCTCGCGGCAGGTTTTTCCGGCGCGATTGTACCGGACCTTTTGGTGGAAGAAAGTGAATCGTTAGCCCGCATTTGCCAAGCGAGGAACTTCAATTTGATCCAATTGGTGACGCCAACTACACCGCGCGAACGGGCTTTAAAAATCGCGGAGCATTCCAGCGGTTTCCTCTATTTCGTTAGTGTCACGGGGATTACGGGCGAAAGAACCCAACTTCCTCCCGACTTGGTAGATCGCGTCTCTTGGCTGCGTGAACGAACACCGCTACCGATTTGCATCGGTTTTGGGATTTCCAAGCCGGAACATGTCCGCTTGCTCGCCCCCGTGTCGGATGGGCTAATCGTAGGATCGGCGATTGTCCGGATGATGGAGCAGGCGGCGAAATCGGAACCGGAAGCATTGAAATCCATCGAGGAACTGGTCTCAAGCTTAATTCTCGCGATGAGTTCGAAGTTGGGCTAAAGTGTGCTTTGCGGCTACAGAGGCTTGACCTGCGGGTTTAGCTAACCCCAGGTTTCACAGTGGAAACGCGTTTCTGAAGTGCTTGACAGCAAGTACAATAGGGCGACTCCCGCCCCACAGCTCCCTCCTTAGGAAATCATTTTGTACTGGCTCGCTGAAATTTGCGTTAAGCGTCCTGTTTTTGCGCTTATGTTGGTAATGGCGATGGTTGTGGCTGGAGTCGTTGCGTTTCCAACACTTGGGATCGATCGTTTTCCGCGTACGGATCTTCCAACCGTTTTCATTCGCACCAACTACCCAGGTGCGGCATCTCAAGAAGTTGAATCCGAAGTTTCCCAAGTCATCGAGGACGCGGTTTCGACCGTTGCGGGCATCGAAGAATTGCGAAGCATTTCGAACGATGGTAGCTCGACGGTGTTGATCACTTTTTCGCTGGCTCGCGAAATCGACGCTGCAGTGCAAGACATTCGGGATGCCGTCTCCGCTGTTTCCAACCGATTGCCGCGGACGGTTGATCCGTCGATTGTCCAAAAATCCGATATTGACTCTTCGCCCGTAATGACGATCGCCGTTTCTGGCGAGAAGTCACCGAGCGAGCTGTATCTCCTTGCGGACCGCTACGTCAAAGGCGTGATCGAGTCGAGTCCTGGCGTCGGACAAGTCACCATTTCGGGCGCAGCAGACCGCGCAATCAAGGTCAACATTGATGCAAAACGACTTGCAGCCTATCAGTTATCCATCGCGCAAGTACGCGATGCGTTGGTCCGTCAGAATGCAGAGGTGCCAGGCGGACGAGTGGACGAAGGCTTGCGAGAACGAACACTGCGAACGCTCGGGAGAGTTTCGGAAGCAAAGGACTTTCCGGATTTGGTGATCGATACCATCGGAGGCGCATCGATTCGATTGGCTGATTTAGGTGAAGTCGTTGACGGAACCAAGGAGGTTCGCACCATGGCGAGACTCGACGGCAAGCCGACTGTGACGTTGAGTGTACAGCGACAATCGGGAGAAAATACGGTCAACGTGATTGCAGGGGTGAAGGAACGCCTAAAGCGAAGTCGAGCCCTGCTACCCGAGGACGTTCGTGTCGCGATCATTCAGGACCAGTCACGCTATATCTTGTCTGCATTGCATGAAATCGAAAACCACTTGGTGTCGGGATCGATTCTAGCTTGCTTAACTGTTTTGCTGTTTATGCGATCATGGCGTTCGACGCTGATTGCATCGGTCGCGATACCAGCTTCGATCATTGCGACTTTTGCGTTCATGAAAGCGTTCGGTTTTACGCTCAACAATGTTACGATGCTGGCACTCGTGTTGATGGTTGGGGTGGTGATTGACGACGCGATCGTTGTCCTGGAAAACGTTTACCGCTGTATCGAAGAAGAGGGGATGGATCCGATTCGAGCATCGATCGAGGGGACGAGAGAGATCGGATTGGCCGTTCTAGCCACGACCATTTCCTTGGTGATTGTTTTCTTGCCGGTTTCGTTTCTATCGAGCGTAACGGGGCGGATGCTTTTCGAATTCGGCGTGACGGCGACGGTTGCGATATTGGTTTCCATGGTGATCAGTTTTTCGTTGACACCCATGATGTGTAGCATTTTGCTAAAGCCAAAGAAAGTAGACGATCGAGGAACACATGCGAAGACATCTCGGCAAAGCGGCTTTTATCACTGGATCGAGGTCGCATACATGGCTTCGCTTCGACTCGCACTCAAATACCGATTTTTGACTTTGCTATTATGCATTGCGACCGTCCTCGCAAATATCCCGCTTTATGGTTGGGTTCGACAAGACTACATTCCGACCAATGTTGACGAGTCCGAGTTCGAAATCAGCGCCAACGCCAAAGAAGGGGCAACTGTTTTATCGATGAATGGGGCGCTCAGACGAATCGAAGAGATTGTAAAATCGGTCGAGGGCGTCGAGTTGATCCTGTCGTCGATTGGTACGCGTGGGTTTGGCGGTGTCAACAGCGGAAGCGTATTTGTTCGCTTGACCGACTCGCCAAAACGCTCATTCTCGCTAGAACGGCTATTTTTCGAAACGATTCAAGGACGGCCGAGCAAGGCCTTCGAAGGCAACTTCAGTCAACAACAAAAGATGACCGAGATTCGGAAACTGCTCAAATCCATCCCAGATGTACGAGTCTCAATCCGAAACTTAACCTCACTTAGGCAAGGTGCAAATGTTGACATCGATTTTTCGATAACCGGTCCTGACATTCAAGAGCTGTCCGCCTTCAGCGAACGACTCAGAAAAAAAGCAATAGAGCTGCCGGGCATTGTGGACGTAGATACCACCTTGCGTTTAGACAAACCGGAATTGCTCGTCACGATTGATAGGGAGCGAGCAGCAGCCTTGGGAGTTTCAGTTCAAGAAATCGCGGATACATTGAGGATTGCGGTCGGAGGTGACGATCGCGTGTCTCGTTACCGAGACTCGAGTGTGGATGATGCCTACGATGTTGAATTGCGGTTGGTGGGCGTTGATCGACGTGATGTCGATTCGATTTCGCAGCTTTACGTCCGGACCAATCCAGCCGCGGGTCGCCCCATTTCCATTGCGGGTAATCAAACTGGAATACCGCTGCCGAGCAAGACCAATTTGACGCGGATCGACAACGTGGTTCGATTTAGTTTTGGCGATGCATCTGCTCGCATCGATCGACTGGATCGGCAACGCATGGTTTCGATTCGAGCCAATATCGCACCTGGTTACGCATTGGCGGACCGAATCCAAGCGTTACGGGCTTTGGCGGTGGAAGTGGGGGTGCCGCCGGGTTTCGAAACGCGAGTGCTCGGTCGTGGAAAGGAATTGGAGCGGACATTGAGCGAGTTTCGATGGACGTTCGTGCTCAGCTTCATTTTTATGTACATCGTACTTGCGGCTCAATTCGAGCACCTTGCCCATCCGTTTACGATTCTCTTTACGCTGCCTCTTTCAGTACCTTTTGGATTGATTAGTTTGTATTGGGGAAACGAAACGCTCAACGTGTACTCAGCCCTTGGCGTTCTCGTGTTGTTCGGTGTTGTCAAGAAAGCCGCGATCTTGCAAGTGGACTGCACGAACGCGTTGCGACGCAAAGGAGTGGAACGAGAGCAAGCGATTCTGCAAGCCAACCGCGATCGATTGAGACCGATTTTGATGACAACGATTTCGTTCGTCGCCGGCTTGCTGCCGTTGCTCGTAGCAAACGGACCTGGCGCGGAAGAACGCCGTTCGATTGCGGTCCTCGCATCGGGTGGGCAAACGCTATCACTGTTGTTGACGTTGCTAGCTGTACCCGTCTTGTACACGTACCTAGATGATTTAAGTGGTTTGTTCAAGAAGAAGCCCGCAGATCCAAATTCAGTCAAGAAAATGGGACATGCGAATGATCCGAATACACCTTCGTTTGCGACGTTAGACACTTAAACGACCCCAGCGGCGTGCATGGCCAGATGGTGCGTTTGGCTATTCGCGAATGTTGAGTTCGAGCTTCCAATTCTGATCGTTTCGCGTGCACTTGCACCACAATTCAAAGACACCAAGCTCGGTTATCTTGCTTTGAAATCGCACTGGAATGATTTGCTCTCCGTCGCTACCCGATAATTCGACTTCGAGTGGGGATGTTTCAAGCAATTCATCTTGATCCCAGGTACGCAGATAGGTGCCTGGTTTATCTTGTTTGCGAACCGTGCTTGAAAAGAATCGAAATCGTGCCCGCTGTCCTATTTTGAGGCCGACTTCCCTGCTGGCCACGTCGACTTGAGTACCCTCCTCCATTCCTTGGGGAACGACACATAACGCTTGTAGCGGTCGAGCCATCCCTGGGATCGCAGGCCCCGAGCTTTCGATTCCTATGTAGTAGCTGCGGGCTGTGCCTCCGCGTATGCGAATGCCACCATGCCGTTTTGCCCACGCATAGTACGCGGCCCCGCAAGCGACGGCATGATCCAAATCCTCGACGCCACCGAGTACCGTCGGCTCTTTTTTATCATCGTTCCATGAAGAAATTGTATTCAACAAGCGTGCGCGAAACGCATCGGCGTTGAAGACACCACCGTTCAACAATAAATGCGTCAATCGCATCGGCTTTTCATCATAGGATGGTAAGTGATCGGCAAGAAACGAAGCGATGTGTTTGGTAATGGCTGTGTCGGATTCAAAAGGCAATCCCAACTCTTGAAAGCCGCTAGCCGAATCGCGAAGAGGCTTGTCCTCTTTCTTCACGATCGGAAAAAAGCCATCCATCAGGGTGGATTCTACCAGTACCTTCGGCAACTCAATCGACACCGTCCCGCCAATCAACTTGCTCCCACGACCGAGAACACTTAACGGGTAAGAATCCGGCGAAGTTTCACCCTTGAGAAGTTTTTCCTTGGCGAGGCGACAGGAATGCCAAAGCGAAACAGATTGCCAGGCGTTTAGATTTGTCCCCTTCTCCGCGAAAAGCGTTGAAGCCATGTGAGCCAGTGTCAGGTCCATATTGTCGCCGCCGATAAGCAGATGATTGCCTACGGCTAAACGATTCAAGATAAGCTCCCCATTCTCGCTTTGAACTTGGACCAGAGTCAAATCGGTTGTTCCACCTCCCACATCGCAAACCAACAATACATCCTGTTCATGCAAGGATTTGCGCCAATGTTGGCCGTGAGCATGAATCCAATTGGTCAACGCTGCTTGCGGCTCTTCCAAAAAGACAAAGTCCGACGGAAATCCCGCAGCCATGGCTGCTTGTCGTGTTAACTCGCGAGCGACTAAATCGAACGACGCTGGCACGGTAAGAACAACTTGCTGCTCCGAGAATGGTGCGTCCAAAAACTCCAAATGCCATGCGTCCACGAGGTGCATCAAGTAGGCCGTTGTTGCTGCCACCGGTGAAACCAGCGAAACCTCCGCATCCGATTCCCAAGGTAGGATTGGCGATTGCCTGTCGATTCGCTTATTGCATAACCAGCTTTTGGCGGCCGCAACAACTCGATCCGGTTGTTCACTTGCAACACGTCTTGCGTACTCACCAACAATTCCCATGCTGCTTCGAATACCCTGCAAATGGAAAGCAGGGTCCTCCAACGTTGCCGCAAGGTACAAAAACGATGGTAAAGAGAGCTTTCGTTCTATGGTTCCCGGGGCAACGAGCTGCGGGATAGGCAGCACGGCAATCAACGGTTCCTCTTCGTCGATAGGCGCGAACGCCAGTACCGAATTGGTCGTTCCTAAATCGATTCCTATACAATACTGAGATGGCATGGAATCAATACGAATCAACCGAAGCCCACTGGCGTTTCTTGGCGCTATCGAGGACCGCATCACAGACCTTTTGCGTTTCCAAAGCATCGCGGAAAGTAGGGTGAGCGGGCTCGCCCGTTTCCAGACTCTTTAGGAAATCTGCCACTTGGTGAATGAACGAATGCTCATAGCCGATCTGCAAGCCTGGCACCCACCAATTTCCCATGTAAGGTTGGTTTCCGTCCGATACGTGAATACTCCTCCAACCTCGAACAATGGACTCATCGGCATGATCGAAGTACTTGAGCCTATGCAGATCATGCAGATCCCACGCAATGCTTGCGTGCTCGCCATTGATCTCAAGCGTATAGAGTGCCTTGTGTCCACGGGCGTAACGCGTTGACTCGAACAATCCAAGTGAACCGTTCTCAAAGTGGCAAAAAAACGTGCAAGCATCATCAATCGAAACGGGTTGCTTCAACCCCGTTTCGGAATGAACGCGTTCCTTCACGAAAGTTTCGGTCATCGCGGAAACGTCCTGGATTGATCCGTTGAGCCACAAGGCTGTGTCGATGCAATGCGCCAACAGGTCCCCTGTGACTCCGCTACCAGCGGCCTCTGCATCCAATCGCCATGTTCCTGCGCCACCTTGTGGAACATCCGCGTTGATCGTCCAGTCTTGTAGGAAGTTGGCACGATAGTGAAAGATGCGTCCAAGCTTTCCTGAATCGATAATTTGTTTTGCCAAGGTAACGGCTGGAACGCGTCGGTAGTTGTACCAAACCATGTTGGCGACTCCGGCTTTCTCCACCGCTTGGCACATCTCTTCCCCTTCGGTTGCGTTCATCGCCAAAGGCTTTTCGCACAGAATCATCTTGCCGGCCTTTGCGGCTTCGATAGCAATTTCTTTATGGATGTTGTTGGGAGTGCAGATATCGACAGCATCGATATCTTTGCGTTGCAACATTTTCCGCCAGTCGGTCTCGATCGATTCATAACCCCAGTTGTTTGCGAATGACTGCGCCTTGTCCGCATTACGGGCGCAAAGTGCCTTTAATACGGGCTTGGTTTGGCTGGGAAAAAAATGGTTTGCTTGGGCGTACGCGTTTGAGTGAGCTTTGCCCATAAACCCATAGCCTATCATTCCAATGCGTAGTTCTTTCATTTTTGTTCTTGCGTTAATGAGTTGTGTTGTTTTGTTGTTAAGGTCGGCGAGTTTCCAAGCCTCTCAGAGAAAGGCTGCCGGAAAGAAAAGCCAAATAAAATCGTTACCAGCCGTGCGCGTTTCGCACTTGGATCATTTTGTCTAAGATCTGGTTCCAGGTATCGGGTTTCTCGAGCATCGCATTTGGGAACATGCATCCATCCCAGCAAATGTGCTTGATTCCTCGCGAGGCAGCATCCTTGAGCCAATACCCTGCGCAACGCACAATATCGAGTTTGCCGTTTGGATCGTCGGCAGGACAGTGCTTGCCCGTTTTATCATGGTCACCCGCGCCATGGACATTACCATCGTTTTGAGCGACGTGGAAGTCGATAGTCCAAGGCCTGAGTTTGTCCGTCATTTTTTCGTAGGCTGCGTAGAACTCGGACTCCGTATATCCGTCGTGCAACAGGGCATATTCTGGTGCGTTATAACCCATCAAGTAGAGATAGGTGTGAGCCATATCGGCTTGGAACCCGAATGCATCCGGCATACCGACACCCTCGAGTACGTCGAGCATATCGCGCCAACTATGCATGCCCGCCCAGCAGATTTCACCTTCGGCGGCTAAGCGTTGCCCGTGATCTTTTGCAATCTTGGCGGCTTCCTTAAACGTATCGATGATGGTTTGAGTGTTGGCCTTTTTATCTTGCCGCCATTTTTCGATTCCGAACTCTGCGCTGTCGACTCGAATCACCCCATATTTGCGAATGCCATGCTTTTCGAAGATACCAGCGATTCGGCATGCCATTCGAACGGCCGTTAGAAATTTTTCTCGCGACTCCGAATTTCCCATGGCGGAATCCCCCACTGTTCCCGGCCAAACCGGGGCCACCAGCGAGCCAACCGCGAAACCGTGACTCGCAATTAAATCGGCAATGCGAGTCAGTTCCGAGTCGCTCGCATTCGGATCGGTGTGTGGGAAAAAGAGAAAATAATCGATACCATCAAATTTCTGGCCGTTCACGTTAGCTGCCGCGGTCAGTTCAAGCATTCGCTCGAGACTGATCGGTGGTTCTTGGCCGGGACCGTCACCTTTACCGACTAGGCCTGGCCACATGGCATTGTGGAGTTTTGGGGAGGATTTTACTGACATTTTAGCTCCGGTTTATGGGTTGGTTGACTTGCAAATAAAGGGCACTCACGCTTGGTTCTTCCAAGCTCCATTCTTGGGCATATTCGCATGCGCATCGGGGCCAAAATAGCGAAGCCCAACAAGCGGTTCGCTTCCCGTATTCTCGATTTCCACTCCGCGGGCCGAGATGTCGTAGCTTATGAAAACTTCGTCCTCGGTGTTTTGGCCAAATCGAATCATGGCAGGCGTTTGTAGAGCGAGTTTGCCGATCCGCCCCTTGCCCTGGACGGTTATCCAACCGCTCGCAGCGTTGTCTTTTAGGATGCATTTCGCGCCCGGTTCGACAGTGAGTTCCTTTGCACTAAAAAGCTGTGCGTTGTCGATGGAGCCGTAGACAATCCACCTGTCCGTGTATCCATCGCCGCTCTTGATCGGGTCAACGATTGGTTCTATGTAGTTGCTGTCCTTGAAGTGAGTGTCTACGTTCTTGTCCCAATCCAACTGACCAATGATGAAATCCAAGTCTTGATGTTTTTCAGGTGGCATGTCTTTGACGAGCAGAGACCAGGGAACATAGCGTCCTTCCACGATCGATTGATACATGCCGAACACGTCGCTACCCCATTGTGGTTCATAAGTGCACAACGAACCCGGAGCGTGCAAAACTCCTGGCGGAATCAACCAGCCGGTTCCACGCTTGAGCCTGTACGCTCGCGAAAGGTCGAGGATGCCGTTGTCCCCTTTGTTCCAATTTTCTAAACAACGGCGAAGATCTTGTTTCGTCGTGCCGGGTTCTAGGCCCATAAACGTGTATGAGAAATTGTTGTCCACGTTGTTGTATTGAGGTGGGAAATAATAACTTTCCGGTTTGCCTTCCTGACCGACCAGTTGGGCATCTTTCTGAGACTGATGCATGTGATGCGGGATCGGACCCATGTTGTCGAAGAATTTGGAATACACGGGCCAGCGAGAATATTTCTTGAAGATGGGGTCGCCCACCAATTTCGCTCCCTGTTCAGCCACTGCATCTTTCAGCAGAAACTTCTTTCCCTCGAACAGACAAAAACTGAGCCCTTCGTGCCATACACGCCCCTCATTGGCCGCTTGAGTCGTGCTTGAAAACCAACGCTCGTCAATGCCGCCTCGGTTGGCGCCAAATGCATATAGGTCACCTGGGAAAAGTTTAATCCGTCGGCCAGGATGAAGAAAACTGCGAGGAACCCATGTCGGCGTCAACCGCAGCAAACCATCGCCAGCATCCAGAGCTTGGCTCAAGACCTTCGCAACGTTGTCCGTGGAGACCATTCCTTCATCCAAACCTGTACCAGACATTCCGTAGCTCACAATTCAATAGTGGGGGAAACCGTAATGGAGCAAACGTCCTGTCCGGGCGAATGCTCCTCCATTACCTATCAATTTAGCCTCTGTTGTATTCCGCATAACGCTAGCTTTCAAGGTGTCGTCCTACTTTACTCGCTACAGAATGTCTCTAGAAAGCTACGCCCAAACCCGATAGTTTACCCAAGAGGTACCGAATGACGGAATATTCCAAACAATTGACTCAGCCAAAATTATGGTTTTGGGGGCTTTCGTTTTTCTACGGGTCGATTTGCCTCGCGATCACTTGTTCCTGGACCAAAGCCCAAGAGATGCCTCACGAGAGTTATGAGTCTTTTGCGATTCCTCAACCGACAGGCAGCCCAGATGGTTTGCCCCGTGTACGCAGCTTGGGCAAACTTGTTTCCATCGAAGGCGCAGTCGGCGACCCAGGCATGGTTCGAGAGATTGAAGGGACAAACACCGAATCTGAATTTCTGACGGAATTTCCTTTGGGTTTTGATCCTGAATCACAAGCAAACCAGTTCAAGCTCCCAAATCTAATTTATTTTTCTCAAGAGCCTTACGCAAATTACAGGACCAATGCAAACTGGTTTGAATATATTCCTGGCGACGGAGATCAATTTGGCTGGCTGTCACTCGGATCGGACCCCTACCAAAAACGAGGCTATCGCTCTGGTTTTTCGACTGCCATCAACATTCATCTTTTGTCCGGTCCCAACGCCGTGGCTTTGCCGCCGAGATTGTTTGACTTCTCATTAGGATACCAAACTCGGGGACGGATTCAGGATGTAATGAGCTATGATTTGGCGACTACGATTGGCATATTTGCCGACTTTGAAGGTAGCGCTCGCAATGGTGTGCGGTTCCCGGGCCATGCAGTCGGAATGCTTCACTATACTCCAGAAATAGATGTGGTCTTTGGTGTCGACTATTTGAGTCGTGACGACATCAAGCTGCTGCCTGTCATGGGTCTTTCGTGGCGACCAAAATCGATGGAGAGCATGCGATTCGATCTTGTGTTTCCTCGCCCTAGAATTGACTACACATTGGATCAATCTCGCAAGCTGTATGTTGCCGGTCGGCTGGGAGGCGGAACTTGGGAGATCGAGTTTCCAAACAGCGACAACGACGTGATGACATACCGCGATCTCCAATTGGTCGTTGGCTTAGAACGACGCAAAGCGAACGGAAACGTGTCCGCCTGGGAGTTTGGTTACCTATTTGATCGCAACGTGGAGTTCCGTACGCTTACCGATGAAACGCACTTTGACGATGCTTTCCTGTTTCGAATAGTCATGCGAAAATAAGGTGGCTAGTCCAAGTAGGTCGTCCAATGCGCAGCCGCGTTGTACTGATCGATCAGTTCTTGAGCCTTGTCGCCATCGCAAGAGCCAGCGGCAACCAATTGACGCATGCGGTTTGCAAACGCGTCTTGAAGATGTTGGGATTCGTAACGTACTGAAGTAACCATATCGACAATGCGGCTGCCTTGAACGATCTTGGAAACATGGAACCGACCATCCGACTCCATGAACACCTGGGCTTCGTTGGGGACGCCAAATAAGTTGTGGCACGAACCCATTACCTCTTGATAGGCTCCAAGCAGAAACAGGCCAAGGTAATACTCTTCGTTTTCTCGCCACTCCGGCAATTCCAGCGTTTCTTTTACATCTTTCTGGTCCACGAACTTGTCAATTTTTCCGTCGGAATCGCAAGTTACGTCCACTAATGTCGCAAAGTCGACTTTCGATTCTTGAAGTCGATGAAGCGGGATGACCGGAAACAACTGACCGATCGCCCATGAATCCGGAGCGGACCGGAATAGCGAAAAATTGCAAAGATACTTTGCGGCAAGCACTCGCTTAACATCTTCGAATTCCTCGTTAGGAACGCGAGCCAGTTCGGACTCTTTGAGCGCCCGAGCGCAGACTTCCCAATAGAGTACTTCCCCTTTGGCTCGATCCTCGAGGGAGATCAATCCTAGATTGAATTGGGTATGAAGTTCATCTTTGTGTTCGACAGCATCATGATAGTATTCGACGTAATTTTTCCCATTGATCTCATCGCAAAGCCCTTTCAATTCCGTGATGACTTGCGGATCATCGCCATCGATCTCAATTTCCGGTTGATCGTCTGCAAACGTTTCAATCTCCTCTCGGATCGAAACGACCAAGACCGTATGGTAGGCAGTCATCATGCGTCCGCTCTCAGTGACTAAGTTTGGGTGCGGTACATTCTCTTCATCACAAACATTTTTGACCGTGTAGACGACATCGTTCGCAAACTCTTGGACGGTGTAATTCATGGAGGATTCAAAACGAGTTTTCGACCCGTCGTAATCGACTCCCAATCCGCCGCCGATGTCGAGAAAGTCCACGTTTAATCCGGTTTGGCGAATCTTCGCATAAACACGAGCCGCCTCCTTCATGGCATTCTTAACGCGTTTGATGTCGGTAATTTGTGAGCCGATGTGGAAGTGCAGAAGTTTGAAATTGTGTTCCATTTTGTTTTCGCGGAGCAATCGAACGCATTGGATAATTTCAGAGGTCGTTAACCCGAATTTGGCTGAGTCACCGCCGGAACTAGCCCATTTTCCCGAGCCGCGCGAGTAAAGTTTTGCCCTCAGTCCGATCCATGGACAAACACCCACATCGCTCGCGACTCGCAAGAGCATTTTGAGCTCGTTGAGCTTTTCGACAACAATGACAACACGCTTACCCGATTGGACTGCCAAGGATGCTAACTTGCAAAACGCCTCGTCTTTAAAACCATTGCAAATGAGCAAAGACTCTGGAGTTTGTTCTTGCGCGACCGCAGCGTAAAGCTCCGGCTTCGAACCGCATTCCAGCCCGACCCTACATCGATCACTCTCCTTTAGGAATTCCTCGACGACTTCACGACGAGGATTCACCTTCATTGGAAACACCGGATAGTGTTTACCGTCGTAGTCAAATTGTTGGATTGCGTCGCTGTATGCTTTCGTCAGCGTCCTGAGTTGGTTGGTCAATATTTGCGGAAATCTAAGCAAGATAGGGAGTTGAAGCTTTTTGTCTCGGACCAGATGATCGATTAACTGCTTGAGATCGACATAGCGTGGGTCCTGAGCGTTCGGACGAGCAATTACGTTACCCTTGTTATTGACGTCGAAGTATCCAGCCGACCAATTTTCGATTCCGTACGTTGTGTGAATACGTTGAATCGTTTCGTCATTCATTGATCGTGACTTTCCCGGGTTGTGATGGTCTTTTGCAAACGTGCGAGCTGTTCGAGTGATCTAGAATTCTATCGCGTTAGCGTCACAGCACTAGCAGGCAAAAAGGAAAGTGCCTTATTTTGAATAACGAGCTGTCCTTGGGGTTTATCTGCCGATCAACTGTCTCACGTAGTCCTTAAAAAGCAGCATGTTTCCGGGTGCATTTGGACCAATAATCAGCGGCCCTTGTCCAGGAGTGGGTCTGAGGCCATGACTTCCTTGTACCAAGCTTGCATCCAGCGGAATCACGTCCATTTTGTAACGAAATCCCAATTTCTTCTGAGCAAGGCGATAGGCAGCTCGAATTTTGGATGACATAAACAACTCGACCGGATCGTAGCCTGGCTTTCGGTGGATATCGACCGTTTTCGCAAAGTCCGGGGCATGCGAATCGTTCAGCCAGTAATAGTAGTTAAACCAAGCGTTTTCCTCGGCCAAAACAATCCATTCGCCGCTTCGAGGATGATCGAGATCGAGTTCGCTTGGGTGAACAACCGAGGCAACACCGTCGAGCGACTGCACGAATTTCTGAATTTCAGCCCTTCTGGCGTGGTCACGAACATAAAGATGTGCCACTTGGTGATCGACCACCGCGAACGCTTCCGAGTCGCCCGGCAACATCACTTCGCCAAACGGACCGTTTCGGACCGCCAGTAAACCTGCTTGCCGCAACGCTCGGTTTATCGACACGGACTTGCTCACGGGAACAAGGCCATATTCCGAAACAACGATAGGGATCGCGTTGATGGATTGAGCTGCTTCGATAACAATAGCCGCACATCGATCTACTTCCTCCACCCTCGCCACATCAGGTGCCGCGAGCCTTTGAAAGTCGTAGTCGAGGTGTGGCAAATAGGCGAGAGTCAGTTCAGGAGCGTTCTTCCTCAGAACCAAGGCGGTGGCTTTCGCAATCCATTCTGTAGCTGGCAAACCAGCGTGAGGCCCCCAGAACGAAAAAAAGGGAAAGGGGCCGAGGTTTTTTGTAAGTTCGCAATCGGTCTTGTCGAGGACGTCGAATACTTTCGAGCCGTCACATCCATAATGCGGCTTGGGCGTCACGCTCCACCGGACGGGCGCATGTTGGTTGAACCACCAAAAAAGCTTGGCTGTTTCGATGCCCTCATATAACAATTGGCTCGATTGAATCAGGCTGTTGGCTTGCTGCCAAAACCGGATCTCTGCGGTATCTCGAAAGTACCATCCGTTGCCGACCACGCCATGCTGACTCGGCGGCAATCCAGTCAACATGGTGGCTTGGGATGTGCACGTTACTGCTGGGTAGGGAGCCGTCCAAGATACAGCCGCACCCAATTGGCGTATGTTCGGCGCATGCTGCAGCAGATCTGGCGTTAGACCAACTACGTTTATGACACAAACTCGAGACACATGAGCTCTTGGGAATGTGGAATTAAGACTTGACTTCTAGCTTCTTCGGTGATGACTTCGGAACAGAATCTTGAAAGTAGTCATTTCCATGAGAATTGCCACCGTAGTAGCCTCCGTACTGATAGGTTGAGCCATAACCATACCCACCGAATCCGCTCTTGCCATATCCTGCTCCGCGTCCGCTGCTGTAGTTGTCGTAGCGGTAACCACCGTAACCATAAGAATTGCCGCCAACGCCGATACCGTTGACCACCACACCAACCATGTTTGCATTGATGGCATGGAGCATTTGAGCCGCACGCGATGCAATTGGCCGCAAATTGCGTCGCAATCGGATTGCAAGAAGGACACCGTCCACGTGGCTGGCCACGTTGGCAGGATCGCTTACCGCGAGCATGGGTGGAGTATCGATAATGACGAAATCGAATAGACCTCTCAATTCCGAGACCAAGTCACCAAACAATTCGCTAGATAGCAGCTCAGCAGGATTGCCAGGTCGCCGTCCACAAGTCAGGGCTGAAAGATTCTCGACCGTCGTTTGCTGAATCGCATCCCGCAATTCGACCTTACCACCGATCACCTGAACGAATCCAGTGTCCGCTGCGAGACCAAAAATCTTCGCGACACGGGGACGTCGAAAGTCGCAATCCACGAGGCATACTCGTCGGCCTGATTGAGCGATGGACACCGCAATGTTAGCCGCAATGGTTGATTTTCCGTCACCGGGAACTGGGCTTGTAACCTGAAGTACTTTGACACCGTTCTGTTGGCAAGAAAAGAACAAGGCCGTTCGGATACCGCGGAATGCTTCGCTGATTGGGGCCTGGTTTTTGTGCAATGTGACAATGGAGCTATCCACCTTTTCATCGATTCGATCTGATCGCGAAATGACGGCAAGTGGCACATGTCCGAGTATTGGCATTCCCAAGTCCATCGAGATTTCATCCGGGTTGCGATAGGATCGATCCGCCAACTCTAGCAAGTAAGCCAACCCTGCGAAACATGCGAAGCCGAACAATCCACCAATTCCAACGAACTGATACCAATGGGGGCCATCGAACAAGCCGATTGTTGGCATATCGAGCTTGACCACGGTCTTTCTACCAATATCCGATCCAAGGTTAATCTTCGTTAGGCTTTCCGTGATTTGAGTTGAAAATTCACTTAGAGCCTCAAGGTCCGCTAAGCTAAGAGCATAGGCGCTGATACTGGCTGCGTTCTCTTGCATCCGAGGACGAAGCGACTCCAGTTCGTTAAGATACTCATTCTGCTCAAATTTCAGCTTCTGCAACAACTCCTCCGACGATCCGCAAGCAATATTCAAACGACCCTCGAGTGTGGGAATATCGACTTTGTTGGACCCGAACTCTTCTTCGTTAACTTTGAGTCGGGCTTTCTGTCTCGCAAGTTCGGTTTCCAAATTCGCCAATCGTTGTTTAACAACCACTACGCTCGGGTGCGAATCGCCGAAGAATTGCTCATTCAAAAGCAAAAGTTGCGACCGCAGTGGGATGACTTTATCCTGTTCAAAGAGCTCGACCATATTTGTCTGGCTCCTAATGTAGTCTTGTTGAGACTTTAGGCCACTATCGTCCTTGAATCCCGAATCGTCTGTCGCGGAAATTACCAAACGAAGCAACTGCTCGACTGGTCGTTTCGCCGCTTTGCCATCTTCAACTTGTTTTAGTACCGCTTCGATACTGCGTCGTTTCCCATCGATCACACGCAATTTTTCATTGATATCCAAAACGGTATCGGCTACCGGATCGTGTAGCTTCCCGTTCTTGAAAATCAAGTTGTTATTCTTGTTGATTTTGCTAGCTTCTTCGTTTGCCTTCTTTCGGCTCACCTCGTATTTGTCGCTCAACTTCGTCAACGCAGTAACGGCTTCTTCGGTATAGGTTTTAAGATTTCCCGTTACGAATTGCTCGTAGCCACTTACCACCGCCTGGACGACGTCACCCGATAGTTCCGCATCGTTCGTTGTTACGCCGATTCTAAGTATATCGCTATTGAGGTCATTCGAACCGAGCTTGGCTTCCAGAAGTTTGGGTGTTAACAACCATCGAACAATGTCATCATCGGACCTTCCTGAAAGTTTTCGGTGCTGAGTCAAGCGACCCAATTCAACAGCCTTTTTCAAAACGGCCGAACTTTTGAGGACTGCCAGCTCGTCGCTCCGCGATTTTGATTCCATTTGTTGACTATATGTCTGAGAAATCGGAACCATCGCGTTTGGAGAAACGACTTGGATCTGTGCGACCGCCTTGTACTTCTCGGGCAATTGCCCCCAGTATAGGAAACCAACTGTTGCGCCGAATAACGAGCCAAGGATAGGCAACCATTTCCATCTTAAGAGTGTTTTGACCAAGTCGGGACTTGCAGGCCCAGATTGCGGCGTGAAAGTCGGGTTGCCTGGGCTATCTTGGGAAGGTGTAATGGCGTCCATTGCGAAATCTTAAGGTTGGACTAGGGAGTTGCTAAACAATTGGTATATCTTAGGCGACCCGGCGAATCATTCCAGTGAAAGATCATGATCTAGCCAGAAAATCACCAAATGTGGGCGGGGTGGGTTACGGTCCTCTAGATTTTTCGTCCCATAAACAAATTTCGTTGAACCTGAATCCAAAGAAAACCACGTTTCTTCGACGCGTTCGCTGGTAGCAGGCGAGCGGCGGGGCATCTAAGGCACAGCTAAAAGCGTCATGATTCGCTGTCCAAGGTCTTTGACCTCTTGTTCAGCGGGAGCCAGTCCTCTTGCTTCTTTCCATAGGCTTTCCGCCTCAGAAACGTCCGCGATTTCTAGATATTTGCGGGCCAAGCGACATATTAACTTGACGTTGGTTTTTTCCAGTTTTCTCGCTTCCCGTAAGTGCTCTAACTCTGCATCGGAATCGCCTAAAGCTCTAGATGCGTCCGCCAGCATGACTTCTTTGAGAAATCTCCTCATTGGAGCTTTCACAATCAAGTCCGAATACCTCTCCCACAAAAGTCGGTACGTTTCCGGAAACTTGTCCTCTTTGAAGACTCGCGTTGCCAAGTCCTGCATCACATCGTAGCGCTGTGGGAAAAGGTCAATCGATATTTCTCCGTCCTTTTGCTCGCTTGCAATCACCATGGCAACATTCATGTAGCTTGCAGGATTTGACTTCATGGCCTGGATTCGAATATCCTCAAGTTGCTTTGATTCAAGTTGATCGCCAAATATCAACGCATTCGTCAGTAAGAGTTGCGAATTGTGACGCGTCAACTGATTAACGGCGGGAAGCAAAACCGCAAGTTCCTCAGTTGTGCAAGTCATGTTGGAAAAAGTTCGCCCGAATGCCAAACGCCAGTCAAGTGGAGATTTTGCCTGTCCACGCGCATACAAGTCCGCAGCCTTTTCGAGTTGCCCGAGCGCTTTCTCATAGCCCTCCTTGGCTTTCTCATCGTCTTCCTCTTTACTAAATTGTTCCACAATCTTTCGTGTCACCTTTTTGGCCTCATCAAATTGCTCTTGATCCTTAAGATTCTTTAGATGCGCTAAAACTAAATGTAAGAGAAGCGGTGAGGTATTCGCCCACTCCGTTGCCCCTGTACTTTCAGGAGGGACGTCAATCAATTTGAATTGGCTCATCTGGTAATCTTGGATTATTCCGTCCGCAATCAATCGCATGGCGATTGGGTTGTTGGCAATATTTTGTTCTTTGGACGACCAAATCGAGGCGAGCTCACGCACACGATCCGGCGGTTCATTCCTGAGTGGCACTGCATCCTTCAGTGGCACTGCATCGAGTTCTTTCGTCTTCGCTACCAACGATTCTGAGAGTGACAAAGATAGTACCGAACCCAATGCGCAATAGATTCCGATGCCGACGGAAGCCGATAGCAAAATACCTATGAGCCCGTTTCTAATCCACGCCTGGGATTGAGCAGGAGCGAATTCTGGGCGGCTTCGGGATGATCTGCTCGTTGCCCGTTTTGCGGCCGACGGAATTGCAGCCCTTGCAAGTGCGCCCTGAACCGATCCAATCAATAAGCAAGCGGGCACAAACAGAGCTGGCAAAATGATCGCGAAATCTACGAAGGAATGAAGGGCTTGGCTAATTACAAGATAAGATCCGGACAGTTTGCTTGGAAATGAGGCTCCCCAGTTCTCTGCGGGGATTTTTCTCTGAATTCCAATCAAAATCGCGATAAGTGCGAAAATCATCGAAGCGATGCCGAGGAAACCCATTTCTACCGCACACTGTGCGTAAACACTCTCTGCGTGATAAAACCAAACAGGGGATGAGGGTTCTTGGAAAGGCAGATAAGCAAAATGAAAGGTGCCAAGCCCACTGCCGCACCAACCAAAAAATTGTGCCGCTTTCCAAGCGATCGACCAGATGTAAGCCCGGCCTTGTCGAAACTCTTTTTCAAAGTCGATTTCTGTCAGACTTTCTATTCTTGCGTACGCTTGATCGTCAAGCTGGAATCCAATCAAGCAAGCAACGGTCGCGGCAGTAATCGCAACAACGGTCGTGAAACTACCCCGGCTTTTGTCCTTGGTATTCGCGATAACCGCCGCCGCTACCGTGGCTGCCAGCGCGCTCACAACCGCACCTCGGCAACGACTAATCATAAGCGATGAAACGATTGTTACTAAACAAAGCGTCGACGCGATTTGCGGTGTGTTCAAGTCCGCCAACAGATCCTCGGCTGCTCCACGAATCTTTAACAGGAGCGTTGAGTCAGGAAATCGGTAGCGAACATCATTGGTAGTCCGTTGTGTATTGAGCAAGGTCCATCCAAGCAACCCGAGGCACCCTGCGATGCCGACGTTTAGGTATCCGCCGGCTGAATTTTTCGACACGAAAGTGGCGTAGGAGTTTCCAGTTCTAAGTCCTAAGAAATTCTCAACCTTGTAAGAGATGGCACCTTGAATTCCGACAAATGCAATGGTAACACCGATCAAAGTCAATGCGCCGAAAAGCCACAATTGTTTGTTCGGTTCTGAAAATACCATTCGTCCTACCCAAACCAACATTCCGCAGAGTAGAAGCGATGGAAATGCAGCCCTGGTGTGGAGCGGCTCGACACTGATTGAAAGAGTCTGGTCTCCTGCTGGAATGTTCTTAAGATCACACGGTAGGTCATTCGAACTCGATGCGTTGTCGCTGACGGCAGTTTTTGTCAATATGTCCTTCTCAATCGCATTAGGTGCACGGGAGATGCCTAACGCCCATTTTTGCAAATGAACCGATGGAGGAGCATATCCGTTGCCCTGCCACGAAAATACGGGTAAAGACTGACCAAATGCGAATAGACCGAACGCAAAGAAAAGCCATGTCAACCAAGGAACACGGCAGTCTCCCGATTTGCTCGCAGCGCTGACCAAACAATGCACAGCAATCAAGAATGCTAGTACGATTGATGCCGCAAAAAGAAAGTATTGCCCATGCCAAGTTGCACATCCAAAATACCACGGTACTGCCGAGACAAGCAACAGAACGAAGCATCTCAAGCTCCAAGCGGATACGTCCACGCTCCGAAGTCGGCTTTGCCTGGAATTCGAACCTGCCGATTTTGGACCTGAATTTCGGGGCGACCCGCGGGAACGACTGTGACTTGGCATTTTTCCAAAAAAATCATCGAGGAATTGTTCGTAACCGAACTGACAGTGTAATAACGACAAGGTCAAACTCCGAGCGGTTTCGAACTCAATCGCAGTATCTGCGGTTGCTAGCAAAGAATGCTGGCGCTGCAAATGCGACAATAGTTGCTTTCGTTTTAACAGATTCAATGGGCAAAGTGGTTGTTGCCCTAACATTCATTAAATTCGAAACACGGTGTTGGTCGATACCCACCAACGGGGAGTTGAATTTGAGCCGACCATATGCATGCTTGGCCAATTGTCAACCAATTCCCGAAATCTAAGATTACATTGGAGGGTCCGGTATGTCGGTCAAATTCACTGAACGGGCGAAGTTGCGTCGAAAGCAAGGTTGGATCCAGGCAACTGGTAAACGACTCGCTTTGTTATTCGTCCTGGGTTCGGCCACAATTCAGTTCACGGGTTGTACGGCGTTCACCGCACTCAACAATAAGTGGCAATACAATGGCTATTGGAACACTACCATAATGGGGCAACGCATCAGATCCGGTGCCTCGAAAGCATGGCATTCTCGCAAACATCACTTCAGCAACGAAAAGCATCTCAAAGAATTCTCCGCAGGATTCAAAGCGGGTTACGCAGACGTCGCCGATGGTGGTGCAGGTTGTGCGCCTGCGTTTCCACCCCGTGAGTACTGGGGATGGAAGTACCAGTCGTGCGAAGGGCAAGCTCGAGTTGCAGCTTGGTTCTCAGGATTTCCACACGGTGCTAGAGCAGCGGAGGAAGAAGGAGTTGGCAATTGGACTCAGCTCCAAACATCAACCAACATTCAACATGAATACGCAGCAAACGGAAAGCTGAACCAATCGGCTGCCGGCATGTATCCGATCGCTCAATCTGCCATTCCCAATGGAATGCCGACTCGCGAATCCAGCGATCGTCAGCCAATCGATTTTGGGCGAACATATCCAATTTCGGTCAGTGATGAGCAAGTGGAAGCAACAAACATGCCATCGATCTTCCAACAATAGTCTTGCGTTCGTCTTAAATGCGTTATGCGAAAGCATAGCAGACAAATCATCAGCACTGCATATTTTAAGGATCAACGCCGATCGGCGTACGAGGTAATTATTATGTCTATGGAATGGAATCCAGTGACGCTCGTCGACTCAGCAAAGAGACCTGGGCGAATTCTCCGACGCCTGATTAAATCTCTTTCGTTTACGAGCTTGCTTGCTGCTGGTGCGTTAAACATAGGTTGCACATCCATTACGCAACCGATCAGCGGTATACCTGTGAGACGAGTGCCGCCTCAGTTTTTGGCTCAGACCAAGAATAACTTGGTCCCGCTCGATCCCTCTCGATTAACTCAGGAGCCTCCCCGGCAATATTTGGTGGACAAGGGAGATATCCTCGGTATCTACATCGAAGGCGTGTTGCCCTACACCGATTCGGATAAGCCACCCACGCCACCGCCCGTCAATATGCCAACGGACAAAAGCACGCTGGACCCGTCCTTAGGGTTTCCAATCGTTGTTCAAGAAAATGGTACCATCGCTTTGCCGTCCATTGAGCCGGTCAAAGTCAAAGGGATGACGCTCGAACAGGTAACGGATATCATTCGCAAAGCCTACCTCGACGCGAGAATTTTCACAGATCCCGCCCGATTACGTCCGATCGTAACGATGCTGAAAGAGCGAACCTACAGTGTCGTGGTAGTCCGACAGGATGTTGGAACTCAAACCCAATCGCCAGGGGGAGGAGCGAGAGGGGCGTACAACCGTGGGTCTGACCAAAGTGCGTCGGGAAGTATGATTCAATTGCCAGCCTATCAAAACGATGTGCTCCACGCACTCATGTCCTCCGGTGGTCTGCCTGGATTGAACGCCAAAAACGAGATCAAGATCTTGCGTGCTACCAAAGCGGATCAGAAAAAGCGAGATGCATTCATACAGCAGTTTTACCAACAGTTCATCGCCAATCCTGATCCTTGTAGTTGCCCTCCACCTATCCCGGATGATCCGAGCTTGCTCAGAATTCCGATGCGATTGCCACCAGGCATCGTTCCAGCATTCCGACCAGAAGATATCATTTTGGAGGAAGGCGACGTGGTCTATATCGAATCCCGTGAGGCCGAAGTCTTCTACACAGGCGGATTGCTTCCCGGCGGCGAATGGCTCATCCCTCGCGACTATGACCTCGACGCCTTGGGTGCCATGGCAGTTGCCGGGACGGGATTAGGATCGCAGACTCAAGGGGGTGCTGGTGGTGGTGGTGTTGGCGGTGGTCTCGCTCAACTAGCATTCGTGCCACCTGGGGAACTATTCATCTTGAGAAGGACGCCTTGTAACGGACAAATAACCATTGCGGTTGACCTCGCGAAAGCTACCAACGACCCTCGCGAACGACCGCTGATCATGCCCGGCGACACTCTCATCCTAAGATATAAATGTTATGAAGAGTTGGTGAACTTTGGTACGGCAGCCTTCTTCACCTTCGGAATCCAACAGATTCTTCAAGGTGGGCGATGATAACGTAAGATGTTGAAAATGAAAAAAGGGCGCTCGAAATCGAGTGCCCTTTTTTTGTGGATGGATCCAAACCGCACCTCGTTTTCCTAGTACACGTGGCGCAAGGCCGGGATAGAATAGAATCGCTGTCAGGATCTAGACACTTCCCTCCGTTACCTACCTTGCATTTCCCATGCTGACGAACATTTTACTTTACCGCTCTCCATTGGTTTTCCTCGCGGTACTTGCCTGTCCATTCGAGGCCGCTTATTCAGCCGATAATGACTTAAACAAGGCCAAGGTTGATTTCAAAACCGATATTCGGCCCATTCTCTCGAATCGATGCTTCGCATGTCACGGTCCAGATGAGGCCCGCGTCGAATCGGGGCTTCGACTCGACCTGCCTGAATCCGCCACATCACCCTCCGACTCAGGCTCCATCGCCATCGTTCCCGGCAATGTCGAAAAGTCCGAGCTGATTCGGCGAATTACGTCAAACGAGGAAGCAGAACGAATGCCTCCGCCTCACTTTGGCGCGAAGCTGACCGAAGGAGAAGCCAAGCTCATCCAAACTTGGATCGCTTCGGGGGCTACCTTTTCCAAGCACTGGTCGTTCGATTCGATTCACAAAACCTCGATCGCTCCAACGCCTGAGACCGTTTCGTTCCCCAACTGGCAAAATTCACCCATCGATCGACTCGTTTTGAAGAAACTCGAGGATCGAGGCTGGACTCCATCCTATCAAGCAGACCCTGAAACGCTTTTGCGACGTTTGTCACTGGACTTGACTGGTCTACCCCCCTCGCTCGAACAACAAGAGTCGTTCGTTTCTCATTTTAGCGAGCTCGCTTACGAACAACGTATCGACGAACTGCTCGCTTCTCCCGCCTTCGGTGAACATTGGGGACGCAAGTGGCTCGACCTTGCTCGCTATGCAGACTCGGCCGGCTATGCGGACGATCCTCAGCGAACCATTTGGGCTTATCGCGATTGGGTCATTCGTTCCCTGAACCAAGGAATGCCCTTCGACCAGTTCACGATCGAACAGCTTGCAGGTGACCTATTGCCCAACCCGACAGACGAACAACTTGTCGCCACCGCTTTTCACCGCAACACATTGACCAATAACGAGGGCGGAACCAACGACGAAGAGTTCCGAAACGTCGCGGTGGTCGATCGAGTGAATACCACCATGGCTGTCTGGATGGGCGTGACCATGGCCTGTGCCCAATGCCACAGCCACAAGTTCGACCCAATTTCGCACAAAGAGTACTTCCAAGTCATGGCGATCTTCAATCAAACCGAAGACGCCGATCGAGCCAATGAAAGCCCTACTCTTAATTGGTACACGCCGGAACAACGCCGCGAGCGAGAGGATTCTCAAAGCGAACTTGCCAACATCGAAATGCAGTTGATCTCACCAGATGACGCGCTAAAACGAGAGCAAACCGATTGGGAAACGCCGTTTCGAAAACCGCTTGCATGGCAACCAATCAAACCCGAATCCGCGAAAGCAAAATCGAAGTCCCCAATCGTGATCAACGATAACGGGAGCCTCAAGGTCGACACTATTTCAGATACGGACACGTATACCCTTGAACTACCGTTAAATGGTGATACGCCCTTGGAGAGAATCACGGGCCTTCAGATCCGCAGCATTCCAGACCCTTCATTGCCAAACGGCGGCGCTGCAATCGGCGATGGGAATTTTGTCATTACCAACGTAGCGGCATCTCTGGTTGCGCAAAAAACAGATGCAGTCAAAGCTCGCTTTGTCCGAGTCGAATTGAATGGCGAAAACAAGATCCTTTCGCTCGCAGAAGTCCAAGTGTTCGCAGACGGAACGAATGTCGCAACAACCGGCAAAGCTTCGCAGAGCAGCACAGCCTTCGATGGTCCAGCCGAACTTGCGATCGATGGAAAGACGACCGGCGTTTTTACTGACAAATCGACCACACATACCGCAACGAGCTCATCGCCATGGTGGGAACTCGATCTCGGGAAAACAACTGCGATCGATAAAGTTGACGTTTGGAGCCGAACCGATAGCGACTTGTTTGCTCGGCTTGCCGGCGCCAAAGTTCTCGTGCTTTCTGAGGATCGAACGACACTTTGGGAAACGTCGATCGATAAGCCGAAAGCGAACCAGGTCTACGAGATTAAACCATCCTTTGAGATTTCGTTGGTGGCGGCCAATGCGGACTATGCGCAAGATGGATTCGCACCTAAAAACGTTCTCGATAAAGATGCCAAGTCAGGATGGGCCGTTGGCGGAGCTATCGACAAGCCCCATCAACTCAATATTGCAATCGATCAAGATGGACTACGAAAAAGCACGCTTGCCAACCCTTTGCTCGGTGATCGATCGATTCAGTTAACCATTAAGTTTGAGTCGCAAACGAGACGAGCTGTCCTGGCTAGCTTTGCAATAAGCTTGAGCACCGACGAGAGAGCGGATCGCATGATCGGTCTTCCTACCGCGATCTCCAAATTGCTCTCGATGGATCCAGGCGCTTTATCGGCGGAGGAACAGAGTTCACTCCATGTCTATTATGTCTCCAAGATAACGCCGAGCCGACAGTCCCTTCGAAAGTCTCGCGATGCACTCGCCAAAACACTTGCTGAAATCAAGCCGACGACAACGGTTCCAATACTCAAAGAACTTACCTCGGACAAACGCCGCGCAACCAACATCCAACTGCGTGGCAACTACAAGCTTCACGGAGAACTGGTAACTGCCAAAGTGCCTTCCGCATTCCATGCATGGACCCCGGAAGCATCCGGTAGCGAAGGTGGAAAGCCTGAGATGGATCGATTGCAGTTCGCGAAATGGTTGATGCAATCCGACAACCCGCTTACGGCTCGCGTTTTGGCCAATCGTTACTGGGAGAATTTCTTTGGTGTGGGCATTGTTCGAACGAGCGAAGAATTCGGCTCGCAAGGTGATTTGCCAAGCAATCCTGAGTTGCTGGATCACTTGGCAAGCGATTTGATTCGCAGCGGCTGGGATACAAAACGCTTTATCAGAAACATCGTGATGTCAGCCGCTTACCGCCAACGGTCCTACGTGTCTCAGAAGCGATATGAGGAGGATCCCGAAAATGTTTTCGTGTCCCGAGGTCCACGATTCCGTGTTTCCGCTGAGCAGGTACGCGATATGGCTTTAAGTTCGGCAGGAATGTTGTCGCAACGGATGTTCGGACCGCCGACTCGGCCACCCCAACCGTCGCTTGGTTTGAGCGCTGCCTTCGGTAGCAAAACAGATTGGGACGCGAGCAAAGGAGAGGATCGATTTCGCCGCGGTCTTTATACGCTCTGGCGTCGTTCCAATCCCTATCCCTCTATGGCCACGTTCGACGCACCCAATCGCGAAGTCTGTGTGCTCAGACGCGACCGAACAAACACTCCCTTACAAGCTTTGGTCACCTTAAACGACCCCGCTTATGTCGAGGCTGCTCAAGGGCTCGCAAGGCGGATAGCAATTTATGAACTCCCCTCGGGCTCGCCCCAGCAACGCATAGACCTGTTGTTTCGGCTCGCACTTTCGCGTCATCCCAACCAACAAGAATTGAATGCGATCATTAGACTGATCGAAGAGTCTCGCATCGAACTGGCTAGCAATCCAGAACGAGCCGCAAAGCTTGCGACCGATCCATTAGGCCCATTACCTGCGGGCGCTGATCCGGTCGAGTTGGCAACGTGGACAACGATTTGCAATGTCGTCCTGAACCTCGACGAGTTCCTGATGACGCCTTAGTTAGGATCGACAGGCTGGAAGCCTACCCCACTCAAACGATCCTCAATGTTCAATTTCCTTGACGAAAACACAATCGGTCACCAACCATGCATTCCATTTTTGAACAACATCTTGCACTCAGAACGCGTCGTTATTTCCTCGGACAGGCATCATCCGGGCTCGGTGCTTTTGCGCTGTCCGGTCTTATGGGTTCACAGAACTCGCTGGCGGCTGATTCACTGGCAGTCCACTTGCCTCATTTTGCACCCAAGGCAAAACGGGTCATTTACCTTCACATGACGGGCTCTCCCCCGAACTTGGATTTGTTCGACTACAAGCCAAAGCTGATTGAGCTTAACGGTCAGGATGCGCCGGACTCAGTGCTCAAGGGCAGGGAGTTCGCTTTCACGACCGGTGTTCCAAAGTTGCTTGGTACTTCGCACAAGTTTGTTGCTTCGGGGCAATCTGGAGTCCTGCTGTCGGACTGCTTGCCCCATCTACAGGGTGTCGCGGACCGTTTGTGTCTTGTACACAGCATGCATACCGATCAATTCAATCATGCTCCGGCTGAGTTGTTGGTGTATACCGGCTCACCTAGAAGCGGACGACCTTCGTTTGGCTCTTGGGTTACCTATGGACTTGGCAGCGAAAACGAGAACTTGCCAGCCTTTGTCGTTTTGATCAGCAGTGGCGTTCAACCGAATGGCGGAAAGAGTTCGTTTGGTAGCGGATTCCTTCCAAGCATTTATCAAGGAGTTCAATGCCGCTCGCAGGGTGACCCGGTATTGTTTGCATCTGATCCTCCAGGCATGGACCGCAGTCTTCGTCGGAAAACACTGGATACGCTGAGCGAGCTCAACGCCATCCAAGCCCAAGAACTCGGCCACCCTGAGACACAAACGCGGATCGCACAATACGAACTCGCATATCGCATGCAGACAAGCGTCCCGGAAGTCATGGACATTTCACGCGAGTCACAAGAAACGTTGGATGCCTATGGTGCCAAGGTGGGGGCCGCGAGCTTGGCCAACAATTGTTTGCTCGCCAGACGATTGGTCGAGTCAGGCGTGCGATACGTTCAGCTCTTTGATTGGGGATGGGATTTCCATGGGACAGGGCCGTCGGAAGATATCCGAGATGGATTGACCAAAAAATGCGAAACGATGGATCGCCCCGTGGCGACGCTCATCAAGGACTTAGAACAACGCGGCATGCTCGATGAAACGTTGGTCGTTTGGGGCGGCGAGTTTGGCCGAACGCCGTTTCGCGAAGGCCGCACCGCAGTGGGTGCCCAGCTCGGACGCGATCACTATCCCGATTGCTTTACTATGTTTATGGCAGGCGGAGGAACCAAAGGTGGATTCGACTACGGAAGTACCGACGAACTTGGGTTCTCGATCGTTGACAAACCAATGCATGTCCATGATCTGCAAGCGACGTGGTTGCATTTGCTTGGTTTCGATCACACCAAGCTAACGTTTCGCTTTCAAGGTCGAGACTATCGGCTCACGGACGTTCATGGCAAAGTCGTAACGGAACTAATCGCATAAGCGGACTGACGCCATCATCTATTGTTGTTCTTTCCCTAAAAGACTTTTTCGATTCAATTCTCAGGTCTTGTAGGCGATTGCGGAACGGGCGAAACGGCGTCCTTTAGGGCTTGGAGTGAAAGTTTTTGAGTGTCGATATAACTGTTTACGGCGTTTCGCAAGGACAACAGTATTGCTTGGTCTTCTTTTCCTGGACTTGCAGCCAACGCGCGCTGAAGCTCGCTGACTTGGCGTTCTAGCTCCTGCGACTTACTGCGAGACTCTTCCAGCTCTCGCGACTTCCTTTCGTTTTCAATTGTTTTCTGTTGCATCGCTTTCGCTTTGTCGTTGATCTGCCTTTTCAGTTCCATTGCGTCTTCGTTTAGACTCTTCGTAATCGCGCGCAGTTTCTCAACTTCCAAGGTCTGACCTACCGCATACCAAACCGTTGCCAACAACGCAAAAAACAATAACGTTAAGAGCACCTTTAGCAGCGGGGATGATAGCAGCGAAGATAATTTCCGTTTCGATTGGTTGGCTCGATTGGTTGTCGATAAATTTTGTCGAGCGGTGGATTTTAGATTGCCGGTAATGTTGGCAAAATCAGGCATCACACTTGATACGCCCAAGCTCGAATCAAAACCGACGGCACGGAACGATGCCTTTGGTCCGACGACTATGCGCCCTGAATCTTTCTGGAGAGCGATCGAGAGAAACTCTTCTTGCGTGTTGGGCAGTCGCACCGATCCGGGCCAGACCTCCGCAATCATCTGTTCCAGAGTCTCGGTTGCAGAAGTGATCCAAATTTCCATGCAAATGCTAATTCGTCCGTTAGGATCTCGAGGATCGGTAGCTATGCGTGCGATCAACGGAGGATGACTTCGATCAACCGCGATTGCAACGACGTCCTCGCTGGTTGTTGCGTTCCACTGAAAACTGGATGCGAGCGTTTGAACGCGAGCGAGTGTAGCTGGATCGCCTTGAGCAGGCAGGACTTCAAAGCCGTACTCACCTCGCTCGGGAACGATTCCGTAAATGTAATCCGCTTGCCTCACCACTTATCCCCCGGTAACAGATAATCCGAGATGGCTTGAAGCTTTTCGGCGGATAGTGCTTCGCATTCAAACGTGATTTTAAATGGTGGCCGAGTCTTTGTGAAATCGTTTGAAAGCCAGCCTATGCCCGCAGCCCATCGGTTCGGAGTACTACTCTTTGCAAGCATCAGAATTGCGATGGGTGACGTATCTTCAAAGTAGGCTAGGTCGTGATTGATGCCGTCGTAATTGACCAATGTTACTTTGATACTTTGGCCCGACTTCCAATAGACTTGGAATTTGCGATCCCAGTTTTTCTCGGTGACATCACCTGAGCCATCGAATGTCTGCATACTTGAGGAGCCTACAAGAATCTGAACGGCATGATCTCTCGGGCCGTCCAAACCGCTTGTCCTGACCAGCCTGCATTGGTATTGCCGTGACGTCACGAACTGGATTGCGATGTCGCGAGCTAATGTCATCGCCACTCTTTCTTCAGCCATCAGATTTGGTCCAGGTCCATTTTCATCCAGGAATTTTGTGATCGCACCACCCTTCTGACGAAGTGCTTCTGTGCTGGTTACAGGAACTGCCTTTACAAACCCTCTCGCCGTTAGGTACCGAGCTTGGTCAAAGTCTTTCAGCATCTTTCGCAATTCTTCGGCATTCGGACCCTCAGGGAATTCACTCAAGTATGTTTTGATCAATGGAATGCAGTCGCCGGTACGAAGTTGCTGACAGTCGATCACTAGTTTATGAAGCAACTGTTCTTTTCGAATACTTGCCTGGGACTTCAGTTGCTCGAGACCACCGCGAATCAGTTGCTCATGAGCGGGCGGTATCATTTCGAATCGCTTTAATACCAACGCAATCGATTCGACATTTCCGCTTGCTTCAATATCATCCCTCGCCTTAGCAAAGTCTTCTGCATACCTCTCACGAACCAGCGGTTCATTCGTCGTGTCGACAGGACCAGGGATTTGGACGATCGGTATCGTCGGATCTTCGATCCGGTTTCTCTGGCTCGCTACTTGCCGACTACGAAGGATTGACCATGCAAAGGCCATGAAAAGAATCAGTGCGATGGCGGCTATCATCCGTTGGATCAATCGGTTTTTTGGACGACTGCTGCGACGAAATAATTGCTCAAAGATTGCTTCGTATCCGTGCGGCTCAAGCGCGGTGTAAATGGGGGATCCCGAATCATCAATTGCATTGGGGCCGCAAACACTAACGGGTATCCACACAGTTCGGATGCTTTGCTCTTGCAGGAATCTCGCCAAGTCGGGTGCACGGGTTTCGACAACCTGTTTTAGGTCGCTGCTGGTCGTCATCGGAATGCTTTTGCATAGATCGCTTTTGGTGAGAACTACGTACGCGTCTAGGTCAGCGCTATCCTCTTCCCTTATTCGCTGGAACACTGCCTGTATCAACGGTGAACCGGCAAAATCCTCATCTCGATCGATTGCCGCCCCATCCAGCAAAACCATCAGCACATCCGCTCCGCTAACCAGCGATTTGATTTGAACTGCCGCCTCGGTTGCGTTCCCTCGTTTCATAGCGTCTGTGAAGCTTTCGCCAGCAAAGTCGTTCAGTCGTACTTCGACGCGCCTCGATCCTCGGTCAATGACGAACGAAAGTTCTTCAACAATAGATGTCTTAGATGGCCAACGTCCTTTCACAAGGGTTTCACGTAACCTATCAAAAACTGCTTTCGTTTTATCATCCGTTGGGAGAACAAAACTGCGTCCGCCGGTTTGTTCATTTAATAGAGCCAAGCCAGCTAGAAAACAGGTCTTTCCCACACCGCTTTCGCCAAGCATTTGAATTCGGACAGGCCGCACCTGCAGTGTTGGGGCTGCAAGTTCTGAGTGACGACGAACGTCGTCTTGGTTGTCAACTGTAGCGTGTATCTCGATGGGTGACTTTGGTTTGTCCGCCATTTCACTTCTTTCGCTTTCCTGGGGCAGTTGAAACACCCGGTCCAGCGAGGCTCCATCGAGGCCAGACATCAAAAAGAAAAGCAAAAGCAAACAACCCCGATATTCCGATGACCAAAATGTTAACTAGCAGAGAAACACTGCCGCCGGCGGTTTCCCTGGCTGATTGCTTAACCTTCTCTATTGCGTCAGCAACTGCTTTCGGAATTGCGTTGATCGTGTCGCTAACTAAACCCGTCGCGTATTTGTTGAGGGAAGTGACGAGTTCTCGGACTCGCTCGGGACCACGAACAAACAAACTAGCCCCAAGCATTCCACGTGCTGCCCATTTGCGAACACCTGGTGGGATTCTTTTGGCCGTCTGAATTACCCGGTTGCTGGCGGTGATAAGTTTGCCGCCCATCGTCTTTGTGGCTCGAGTTACATGGATCACGGCACGTGATGTCCAGCGAATCGGCGCGGCTGATTTGGATGCCTTCGCGGCGGAAACAAGCCTTGTCATCGCGGAAGGTTTTAGCGTTCCAGGAATCCGCTTGATTCCGATCTCAGACAGCTTTTTTGCTGCACCTTTGCCAATCCCTTTTGCCGACTGTTTTGAAGTTTGCTTGGCAGCTTCGGTTAATACCTTAGAGGTGCCAAAACTCAAGGCCATCAACGCAACGTCACCGACGTCCCAAGCCGCCCATCCGATTTCACTCCAATCACTTGGAACGCCCGTACCAACGTTTTTGGCGACCTTAGCGACACCGCCTACCAACGGCACATTGACCCACCATTCGTCAGCCAAGGGTTTGCCGTCTTGATCGATCCACTTGTCAAGATAGGCAGGATCGCGAAGCACGGATTCAAGTCCAACGTCGGAATTGAGCACTGCCACCATTGCGATTCGATGATCTACATTTGCGTTGCGAAGCAGTTTGCGAAAGTTTTCTGAGCCATCGTATTGGGCGAGAACTGCAACGCCGAGTTCACCATAATGATCGACGATTGCAGCAGCCTGAGTGGCCACGTCACTATACTGAGTCACGATCAAGGAAGCGGCGCCAAGTTCGGCATGCTTTTCGAGCACGGGCTGCGAAAGACCTGGCGTAAGTTCGTCGAAGGATAATACATACCCATCACGTTGCGCGGCTGCCCATACAGCGGGTCGATTCCGATAAAGTGTGACCAATCGGGCTGCAACGGTTGTTGGCTCTTTCACTTTTGCACCGTCAATCTCATCATCCTTGAGGAGCGCGTCCCTATTGAGTACGATGACTTCGGTTGCTTCTTTTGGTGGTACGCCCTGCTTTGCTGCCATAGAAATGACCTGGCCAAACTGGCGAAATGTCTCGTAATAGATGCACGCCTCTACTGCAGTTTCGCTTGGGTTTGGAACGAGCTGCATCAAGTAGGGCTTGCCGTCATTGGCAACTTTAAGCAAGTCGTCGAGCTGAATGAATCCAACATCTTCCTCGTCGGTATCGACTGCGGAGGTGATTCCGATCATTCCAACCAATACTTCCGTCATCTCAACATACCAAGCTTGATTGTCTTGGTAATGTTTTCTCAGCTCCAGGTTCGACTTGAGCAACTTGCTTGATAGTGCGACAGGATCGTTTCGCACGAGGGTCCAGTAGTCTTGGTCTGCACTCGCCTCTTCTAGCCTAGTTAGGTACTCGTTCGATTCATCTGGCAGGTCACTCATCGCGTCTATCGCTGTGCCATGAGACCACAGAACGCTCTCATCGCCAGCTCGATCCTTCTGGTAGAGAGAGGTAAGGCGTGCACGAGTTTCAAAACTCTGCTTTAGAGCCTCGGGATTAAGGACTCGACCCTGCAACGATTCAATAGCAACGGATGTATTGAACTGCCCAAAACGATCTTGCTGCTGCGCTAACCAATCAGCGGCCTTAGGATTGCTACGTTTGAAATCAGCAATTGCCTTCGATTCCGACTGACCTGGAGTTCGCGAAATGATTTCGCTTCCATTTACTAACCAAAATAGACAGAATACACCGCAAGCAATCCCGAGAAGACGTTTTGGCTGCAGAAACCATTTCAGACAAAAAAGCATGGGTTGATTCCAAAAGGACAAATTTGGCAAATTCGACTTAGTCGGTGGAATATTGGGCAATACAACGAGTTTGTATTGATAGTGGCTTTTCACCAAGCCATACGAAATTCCGGTAAACTTGGTTTTGCTGCTGGAGGCAGTTTTTGCCTCCGATCATCGCAGCGAAAACATGCAACGAGTGGATTCTGCCAAAAGTTGTATCCAAGTCTACCGACTCTTAGTCTACGGTTGTTGTACTTACTAGACAAATCACTAAGTCAGCAGTCTCGAGTACGGGGCGAGGGGAGCAAGTTCAAAAATGTGGGTAAAGATGAGCCATCACTGGCCGGGCCTCCCATCGTCGCTAGCCCTTGAATTTGGCCGCTATGCCCAATCCTTCTCCCACCTGAGCTTGGCACAAAAGTTCACCGAAGACTAGGAGCCAAGTGACCAACTGCGGATCGGATTGAAAACAGCAATCCAGTTTTCGACGCAGATCGACTAGTCCGCATGTTCCGCGTTTCAAACGCTTGCGTCGACAATAGATGATCGGCCAGACCGTTGTCCAAATACCTTGAAACACGGATGAACAAGTCAGTCCTTGCCCATCCAACACAGCTAGATGGAGCGGTTCCAACGCTGGAACCGATTCGCACCAGGACGACCAATCCCCCTGCGGTATCGCGCTGCCAGACGCTTTCTTGCGCTGCTTCGCAAAGCGTTCATCCGCCGATTGAAGCGTCAAAAGAGCGTTTTCCTCTGTCGATTTCCACTCCGGGCGTGCAACGTAAATGGGCTCCTCGACAGTTTCGATCATGGTGGACTGTCCGTCGATCGAAAACGTCCAAACACCATCGGCCCAGTTATTGGCCTTCCAACTCGCTTTTGTTTTCAATTCAAGCATGGCTTTGCCTGAGGATTCCATCGTGAACCCGACAGGTGCATTAGCTCCTTGTCGAGCCACTCGACGTTGCCAGCTCACAAAGTCCCCGCTGAGTATTTTCATGGTGACGTTAGTGGACCAATCATGAATACCCATGGCATCAGCCCATGATTGGGAATTCTCGATGGAGGGGGGGATCGTCTGCTCGATCGTGAAGACATCCGTACTGTCCAAAATCCAGTGCAGTTGCATCGACGGGATCATGCTGAGCAACCACTTCAAATCATTTCCGATTCCAAACTTCCAAAGTGAATCGATCGACGACTCGAGCGTATCCGCTTTCTCGCGAATCGTGGTCAAACTACAAATCGCGTCAATCCAATCCAAATGTTTCTTCGAATTCAGACGTGATTGTTGAATAATTGGATCGTTCACACCCATCAACGCTTGCAGCCAACCTGAGTTGGCGTAGTCTTGTTCGGAAGGCGAGAGGGTTTTTGACATCAGTTCTCCGTGCGAAATTTCGGTCCGGCAAATATAGGTATCCCTACACTCTAACAGTACCGTACGGCATTCGAACAGACCAAAGTCACCAATGTTTTTTGCCATTGGTGCTCAATGAAATGGTGCTCCTGCCTCGTAAACGAAGAATCGGACCGGGTGATTTACGAGCACCGCCGATGGCTGAGCACCTGGCGATCAGCGAGGTATGTCACTGTTTGGGTCCATTACGCGTTCAGTTTCACGCTGGGGTCGTCCGCCACGTTGACCCATACGTGTACGTGAGGCGAACCGCGGAAGTGCCATACAAAACTTGGACCTTCCAGTCGCCAATTGTCCCAAACCTTGTCGTTGCCCGTGTCATCGTCGGTGTAGAAAGCCATCCGAAGGCTCTCCAGCCCTCCCTGACGATCGATGCACATTTTAACTTCGTCGCGATCGGTGGATCGAAATGGGGCTATCAGTTTAGCAAGGGCTTCTACCAACACTTGCCTTTGATCGCTGGACAGTTCGCTCACGGGCAACCCCGGAATGCTGGCGTTTTTTCCACGAAAAGCGACCTCATCTTCGTTTGGCGACTCAGCGATTTCCGCAAGTTTACGTTGTTTGCCATCGAGTGTCTTGTACACCGAGTTGGCAGCAACAGCTTGTTCCCAAAAAACATTGCCTGGATGGTCGGCTAATTCTTGGTCACGGCCAGCAGCGTGTCCATAAAAAATAGGGCCACCAAATGCAACGTGGTCGGTAGTATTGCCATCGCAACGAAGCGTCGTATGCCGACCGGTTAAGACGAACTCAAACTTGTCGCTTCCTGGTGTACCAAAGATTGCCGCGCTCTGAGCCTTGCCAAATCCACCCATGTCATCCTTGAGTTGTTTGTCAAACTTGGCATGCCAATCCGGATGAATAATCCCTTCAAAAATAGATCGTACGAGCGCACGTTGCTCCGGTGTGTAGAAATCGCTATTGATGGTCTGATCCGTAATCTTCCAATTGTTTTCAACACGCGTTCTGAGCAAACCGCGTTTCTTGTCCATGTGATCCCAATCAAAGCACATGGCATTCTTTTGTTGATCGGACAGCGTCTGGTAGAATACTTTGACGAGCGTTTCTGGGGCCTTATCGATCTTATCCAGCCGCTCATCGGCCAGGGCTCGCAGTGCAGATCCACTTAAGGCCGTAGCTCCGACGGTACCGGCTGTTGACTTCAGGAACCAACGGCGGTCGACAGGTCGTAGAAGGGGACGATTCGTATTCATTGAGAGGCTCTCCGTACACAGGGTAAGAAACCAGGATCGATTCGAGAACACCAATGCCCCGAATGTCACGCGCAGACTTGACCTCTAATGTAGCAAGTTGCGATTAGAAACACAAATTTGGTTCGCACTGTCCACATAAATGGTTGGAACAACTATTCGTTCTTGGCTTCCGCGAACTCGGCATTGTTGGTCCGTGTGACGATACAATTCCAGCGATCTATCGGAAGCCTGCTGCCAGATTTGTGACGCGTTGTTTTTAGGCCTTCCGATTGCATTGGGACGAGTCCCACTTGCTCTGCCGACATCGAGTGACTGAAATCCTTGTTCGATTGCGAGCGAACCAAGTAGACGGAACCGCTGCCGAGCACTTCCATCCCTTCTCGATTTAACAAAATCCCTGTGGCTTCATCGATGCCAATTCCAACGCGATCCGGGAACCGCTCGACGGCATGCGCGAGCCTTTCGAATCGCCCTCGTTGCGAGAAGTGCTGGTCGATGATCGTACCTGGCAGCAGCCCCCAACCCTCCGTTAATGTTGGCAGTGTGACACCTCCGGCGATCATGGTGCGCGATGCTATCGCAGCGCCAGCGCTTGTTCCGCCGATGATTCCCCCTCGGTTCAAAACGTTCTGAAGCTCGGTGTGAACGGGCGTGCCGAGATACCGATCGACAAGTCGTTGCTGGTCCCCGCCCGCAATCCAAACAGCCGAAGCACTTCGAATACTATCGAGAAGTGATTCATTCGAGGCCGCTTCTTTGTCCAAAGCATGAACAACACAAATGCTATTCCATTTCTGACCATTCCACATCGATTTCCAAATCGTGAAATCGCCGAGGTCAGACCGGGGTGACGCCGTTGGGATGATCACAAGTTGACCTTGAACTCCACCCCCTCGTTCATGAAACGCCTCCAAAATTGTTTGCGGCAACAAGCTACCACCACAAAGCAGCATACAACCATGATCGGAAGCAGCGTGCGTTGAAATGCTCGTTTCCGCATGCGCGGATTGAGGCGAAAGACTTTCGGACTGTCCCATCAGCATCGGAGCAGGAAGGCATGCGGCTGCCATTGTGCACGTTACCAGAGTGGTTCGTTTCATCATCGAACAGTCTAAACGCCAATGGATTCAGGAGGGAAAAACTGTCGCAACAGGACTCGTGAAAGTCAAGTATTCAGTACTATCTGTGGTTGATTATCTGTGGTTGTAAGTAGATTGGGACCAATGTCCCGATCCGTTGTTTGGACGGGACAATGGTCCCATCCTACTCCACTTTCATCCAGTATCTTTTACTCTGCCGCTCGCCCTAATGATCCTTAGTGGTTGAACAAGAATTCTTTGCAATTCAAAATGGCCCAAACCAAATCTTGATATGCTTCTTGCTTGTTTTCCTTTTTATCGATGTAAGCCAAAGCAGATTGCAGTTCATTCTCGCTCGGCAATCGCGAAAAGGCTCTCAAATACACCTCCCCAATATTCTCTCCGTGGGAACTTGTGCTTTTGCTGAGAATTTGAGGCAACGCGTTTGCTTCCCCGAGCTTGGCGATCAGTTCTTTTGAATTCGCAAAGTGAAGACTCTGAGCCAGCGTGGATTCGTTGGATCGTTCGCACTCGCACGCAGTTGTTCCCTCTGGGCGTCCAAACACGGTCAAGAAGTAGGATCGAAAAGACGAGTCTGGCAAAGCCGCAGCTCGTGTGTTGGCGGGCATCGAATCGAAAGCGGTTGATGTGGCTGTAAACTGATCAACACTGTCGAGGATTTCTTCTGCACCTAGCCTCTTGGGGTAGTGTCGCGAATTGCATTTTCGATCGCGCAAATTTTCGCCGTTGGGTTCCGTATCCAACTGATAGACCCGAGAGTTGCAAATCGATCGAATCAATGCCTTGAGGTCGTAATTGGAATGAGTTAGTTGGTCCGCAAGGGCATCGAGGAGTTCCGGATTGGATGGTGGATTTGTCACTCGCATATCGTCTTCTGGTTCGACAAGGCCTCTACCCATAAAGTGTTTCCAGTAGCGATTCGAGATCGACTTGGCAAAGAACCGATTTTGTTTGTCTACCATCCAATCGACTAGGGCTTCTCTAGGGTCACGGCGGTCCGAATCCTCGATCACAGGACCATCCAACCCAGCAGGTTTGAGAGATTCGCCGGTCTTCGGATGGGATGCTCGCGGTGCACCCATGGATGTGAAGACGATGGTTTCATCCGGGGACTGTCCGGGTTTCGTTTTGACCTGAGAAAAGAAAGAGGCCATTTGGAAATAGTCTTTCTGAGCCCATTTTTCAAAGGGGTGATGGTGGCACCGAGCGCATTGAATACGTTGGCCGAGAAAGAGCTGCGAGGTATCCTCGAGTCGGCTGAAGGTGTCTGCAACTTGACGATACCAAACAACCGGCGGGTGAACGTCTATGGCACCTGATGCCGCAACGATGTCGCGTACGAACTCATCGAACGGACGATTGTTGGCGATTTGCTCTCGGATCCAGCGATGAAACGCAAACGAGCCCGCTTTTTGGCCCGGGGTGTCGCGACGATTCCTCAATATCAGCATCCACTTGTTTGCAAAGTGCTCCGCGTAGTTCTCACTGCTCAACAAATACTCAATCCATTCGCTTCGCTTACCAGCGGAAGGGTTGCTGCCGAATTGTTTGATCTCAGCTAGCGTCGGCAACTGACCTGTTAAATCGAGCGTCACCCGCCGTAGAAAAGTATTGTCATCGCAAACATTTGAAATCGGAATATTTAGAGACTTGAGCTGGGCAATGACTGCGGCATCGATCGGATTGGTTGGTTCTGGCCATTGGTTTTCGCCTTCGAGAATGGGCACGCTCGCTCGAAACAAAGCGACTTGACCTTGAAATCGAGCCATCACAGCCACTTCGCCGGCAAGCGATTTGATCGAAACGATGCCGCGCTTCGTAACGTCTGCCATTTCGGTGTCATTGCTCTCGAACTGGACCGCAGCGGTAACATCTTGTTGTTGACCGTCCGAATAGAGAGCGATCACAGCGATCTGTTGCTCGCTCGCGGGCCGCATCCGTCGTTGTTCGGGAACAACTTTAATCTCAACCACGCGGGGATCGTCCGCCTTACCAGGCATCATTCCTTGCTCGATCCAGCGTCGCATAATGCGGTATTCTTGTGAGTTCATTTCCATTCGTTGTCCACCACCGTGCGGGGTTGCATTGATGGATTTGGTGAGCAACAAACTGGAATCGGGCGAAGCCTGAGAAAGCCTTCGGCCTCTCGATTCTTTCACAAGATGTTCGAAATCTTCGTTCGGTTCGAAACCGAGCAAAGAGAGTCTAAAACCATTTTGACCAGCAGCCTTGCCATGGCAACCGCCCCCATTACAGCCGAGCTTAGTAAAAATCGGAATCACTTGATTCGGGAAACTTACGAGTGGATTTTCGTCCCAATTCGTTACTTCAATCGTCAACTGGGCCGAGGTCCCTGTAGGTGTGGTAGCAACGAGTGTTGCTATCCCGTTTTGCAGTGGGGAAATAACTCCTTCCGCGTCGACACTGGCCACTTGGGCTGGCGACACTTGAAAGGTGACAGTCCGAGTGATGTCAATTTTGTAGCCTTCGGAATCGACACCTGTCACCAAACATTGGTAACGTGCATCGCTACCTCGCAGTACGATTTTCGAGTTTTCGTCGGGGCCCTTGGTTTGTGTTCCGAATTCAAAATGGACCGAGCGAACGCCTTCCACAGGCTTATCACCGGCATTTGCTGATGGAAATCCGACCGAACCAACGAGCGGCGACAAAACGAGCACGAGAATCGCAATGGCGATCGGCTTCCAACAGAAACATGGAGTTGCAGAGGAATTGTAGGGCATGGTTTAGACCTTATATCAATTCTTTGATGGGTTCGTGATCGACTAAGAATTGCGGCCGACCGGTAGGATCTACAAGTGTTGTTTTGGCGACGTTGATTCCCATGTTATGGTAAAGCGTCGCGATGACTTCTTGAAAATGGACGGGCCGAAGCGTTGCGTATTCACCCAGTCTATTGGTTGCACCGATGGCTTGTCCGGCGCGGATACCACCCCCTGCCATGAATGCGCAACTGACTTGAGACCAGTGGTCTCTGCCCCCTTCTTTATTGATTTTTGGAGTGCGACCGAATTCGCCCCATACCACGATACTGACATCATCGAGCATTCCTTTCGAATCCAAATCCTCGATGAGTGCACTCAAGCATTGGTCTAGTTTGCCGCCGTGGTCGCGAACCATATCGGCGTTCTTGCCGTGGCTATCCCATCGCCCGAAACTCAAGCTGACAACGCGTACGCCAGCCTCGATCAATCGTCGCGCGATTAGAAAATGATCATTGCGCGTGGCTACGCCGTCGTATTGGAATTGATAGGGTTTGCCATCTCCATAGCGAGCTACCACAGCCGGGTCTTCTTTGGACAAGTCAAGTGCATCAACTAGTTTGCTGCTCGTCAGTACATCCAAGGCTCGTTGACTGAAGGCATCCATCCCTTCGATCACACCAGAGTTGTCGATATCGCGACGCATGCCATCGAGACTCGTCAACAATTGCTTTCGATCTTGGAGGCGGTCAAGCGAAACACCGTTTAGTTTCATGTTCTCAATGCCGGGCCCGTCTGGTTTGAAAGCGGAATGCGAAGCACCCAAGAAACCAGGCCCCCCGCAGTCGGACCATTGCACGTGCGAGGATTTTTCTGCGAGGCCAACAAAGGTTGGAATGGCTGGGTCGGCGGGACCACAGATTTTGGAAATGGCTGCGCCCATCGACGGGCGACCACCCAGGGATCGTAGATCTTCGGTTTGCCAACCGCTCATGCATTGAAACGACTCATGACGGTCTTTGCATCCGACGATCGATCGAATCACGACCGCTTTGTCCATGATCTGAGCTAGCTTCGGAAAGACTTCGCAGATTTGAATTCCCGATACATTGGTCGGTATCGGCCGAAACTCTCCGCGAATCTCAGACGGCGCATCTGTTTTGATTTCCCACATATCTTGATGAGGCGGTCCACCACCCAGAAAAATCTGGATGATCGCTTTATGCTTGTTGCTTTTCCCTTGGGCTGCCTCCGCCCTCAAGACGTCGCTCAAGCCGAAAGCGGTGGCGCCAAAGCTCATGCCACCAATCTTAAGAAACGATCGCCGCGATTCGCGGTCACAGTAACTGTTAGGAGATCCGTGCTGACCTAGGATCGACAACATAGTCATGGCCGTTTGGGGGTAGGAGGTGGTGGGCTGGACTCGGCGAAGCTTGTGAGCCTGCGAGCGTTAGTGGGAGAGGGTGTCTTGGCTCGAAGTCGATTCACGAAACTGCCGATGCCGACGTATAATGCTCCATAATTTTAGCACAAAAGTCAATCCGCGTACGACATTTGTGCGATATCCTGACTTTTGTGGCACGGCTTCGGAGCAACCCATCGGTTTGCCCTGGGGTATTGCTGACAAAACAGTTAAAATGGGGGGAAATGCTTCTTGGCAGCCCAGCGACCCAGCGAGAATACAACGCACGGAAACGACGATGGCAATCGATTATTACAAGGTGTTAGGGATAGAGCGGACAGCATCTGCCGAGGAAATTTCCAAGGCATATCGGAAAAATGCACGAAAGCATCATCCCGATTTGAACCCTGATGACAAAAACGCCAAAAAGCGGTTTCAAGAGATTCAACAGGCTTACGATTGTCTAAACGATCCGGAAAAGCGAAAGCAGTTTGACCAATACGGATCCGACTACGAGAAGTTTGGCGGCAAAAATCCATTCGCCGGTGGACACCCGGGTGGAGCGTGGGGGGGCGATCCAGGCGACCAGGGGTTCGATTTCGGACAAATTTTCGGCCAAGGTGCCGCAGGCAGTGCCGACTTAGGCGACATATTCCGACAATTCGGAGGTGGTGGTAGCGGACCCAATCGAACCCGTCGGGGAGGACCGGCCAAAGGTCAAGACATTTCAGCCGAAATCGCAGTACCTTTGAGAACCATCATCCAAGGTGGTCAGACACAAATCCAACTTGATCATGACGGTAAGCTGGAATCGATTACGGTCAAAATTCCGGCAGGTATCGAACCGGGCAAAAAAATACGGTTGAGAGGCCAGGGACAACACGTCCTAGGTGGCAGGGCGGGGGATCTCCTTCTCAAGATCAACGTCGAATCCCATCCATACTTCAAGATTGCTGGGAAAAATCTGGAGCTGAGACTTCCCATTTCGATTCCGGAAGCCATCGAAGGGGCTCGAATCGATGTCCCGACTCCAGCCGGGACCGTTACACTCAAAATCCCGCCGATGAGCAATAGCGGAAAAAAGCTTCGCATCAAAGGCCAAGGGCTAAAAAACGCCGACGGCAGTTCAGGTGACATGACGGTCGAGCTTATGATCAAACTACCCGATGTCGCACCTCCCAAGTTTGACGAGACCTCGCAGAATTGGGCCGATGCCTATGCAAAACCTATTCGAGATGGCGTTCAACTCTAATAACAACGTACGAGGCGATCGAAAGAATATGAGCGAATCCATTGCAATCCGCTACGGCAAAGGGGAACTCCACATCCGTTTGCCCTTGGGATGCGAACCCACTGTCATTCGCAAGCCAGACATGCCTGTGCTGCACGATGCGAATGAAGCTGTTCGCAATGCCCTTCGGAATCCTGTGAATGCACCCTCCATCCAAGAACTTGCGAAAGGTGCAAAGCGAGTCTGTATTGTCACATGCGATGTCACGCGACCCGTTCCGAATGGCCCCATTCTGAAAGGGCTGGTCGAACAACTGCGTGAACACGGCGTCACTCTGGACCGTATTACGATCTTGATTGCGACGGGCCTACATCGACCCAATCTCGGTCGCGAGATGCGGGAAGTGATTGGAGACGACTGGGTTTTCGATAACGTCCGGATCGAAAATCACTTTGCTCGCGATACAGCTTGGATGGTCAATCTTGGGAACACTCCAACGGACGGCATACCCGTCCTTCTCAATCGCCATCTCGTCGAGGCGGACTTGCGAATCGTCGTTGGGCTAGTGGAGCCCCACTTCATGGCGGGTTATTCGGGCGGTCGCAAAGTTATCGCACCTGGAGTTGCCGGCGAAGCAACGATTCGGACGTTTCATAACCATCGATTCATGGCGGACCCTTTGGCTTGCAACGGAAACCTTGTGAACAACCCGTTGCACCGGGGGCAGCTTGAGATTTTGAAAATGTTGGGTAAGGCATACGCAATCAATACCGTGATCGATGAAGCCAGGCGTATGAGTTTCCTCAATTTCGGCGACTGCGAGCTGAGCCACCTCGAAAGTGTCGCGTTTGTGAAGCAGTTCGCGGAAGTCCCCATGGATAAACAATTTAACACGGTGGTCACCAGTGCTGCTGGTTACCCGCTCGACAAAACGTACTACCAAACCGTCAAAGGGATGGTCGCACCGGTTCAAATCTTGGCCGATGGCGGACGTATGATCATCGCAAGTGCCTGCGAAGAAGGGCTTGGATCGCACGAATATCGCGAGTCGCAAACGCGTTTGGCAGCACTGGGCAGTCAAGGATTCTTGGATCGCATCCGTGCGATGCCGCTTGCGGATATCGACGGATGGCAGACTCATATGCTGTTAAGAACGTTGGCGGTGGGGAACGTTTCGCTCTTTAGCGAGGGGCTCAAGGGGAATGAAAGAACGTTGACCGGAGTCCAGATGGTGGAGTCGATCGAAGATGCGATCGCGACGAGTATAGCTCAATCGGGTGACAAGCGAATCGCGATTATTCCAGAGGGACCGTATGTCATCCCGACATTTACCAAAACGGCTTAGAGGAGGAATCTCCTTTTTCTGGTACAATTTCGGAAATTGGCACATGGTTGCAACCGGGTAAACGTGAACAATTCTGACACTTAACCTTGCGAGGAATAGTTTGAGCGCGTTAGCCGCCGGACACGAAGATCTCACGCTGGACGCAGATAGTCCGCTCAACATACCGTCTCGTCCTGAGTTACAAGACGATAGCAGTATTCGAGTCGGCATGGAACTGTTTGAAGGAGATAGCGGAGCCACCAGTCAGCAAACGAATTCCCTCATTCAAACACGACTCCAAGCAGCGTCTCTTGCTTTAGGATTTGGCTTTGCGATCTTTGCAAGTTGGACAGGGTTTCGAGAGTTTTTTAGTCGCGATTTCCATTTGGGATACGGTTTTTTAGCGTTAGAGATTTTTGCAACGGTCGTGTTGATTGGGGTGGGCGTGTGGCTTTCGAAGGTGCCGAAAGCGTCTTCGTCATGTTTGCTCTGGTGCGAACTGGTTATCTTTGGCGTTCCCACCTTTGCCTTTACCGTATTGCACTACCTTGAAATTGTTTTCATGGCCCCCATTTTCGATTTGATTCCGCAAATGCCGATGTCGGGCTGGATCATTCTCATTTTCGTGTACGCCATCTTTGTCCCGCGTTCATGGTATCGCATCCTGAGCGTGGTTCTCACCATCAGTGTTTTTCCAATTTTAGCAACTGTTTTCGCCATGATCTTTCATCGGAACGTTCGCGACTTGATCCTGCACGACGGATCAAGTGTTGTCGAAATGTTCATTTCTTTGGCGGCCACAATATTTGCTGCTGTATCCAGTGTTCGAATGATTTCCAATCTGCGCAAACAAGCGGACGAGGCAAAAGAGTTTTCACGCTATCGTCTCAAGCATAAAATCGGTTCAGGTGGGATGGGTGATGTTTATTTGGCTGAACACAAGTTAATGAAGAGACCTTGTGCGATCAAAGTCATTCGGCCCGAAAAGGCAGGGGACCCAAAAGCCATCGCTCGATTCGAACGCGAAGTTCGCGCGACCGCTCGCCTCAATCATTGGAATAGCATCTCCATTTATGATTACGGTCGCACCGCCGATGGGACTTTTTTCTATGTGATGGAATACTTGACGGGTATGAGTGCATCCGACTTGGTCAAACGCAAAGGACCGCTTTCGCCCGGGCGAGTTGTTTATTTGCTCAAGCAAGTCTGCAATGCGCTCAGCGAAGCCCACGCGGTTCAATTGGTACACCGAGATATCAAGCCAGCGAATTTGATTGTGGCGGAAATGGGTGGCTCATTCGACGTGATCAAGCTGCTGGACTTTGGTCTAGCCAAGCCGATGTCGAATGGTGGTCGGCTCGTTGACGGGTTCACCACTCTACATGTCACCGGAGCAAGCCATGGGTGAAGTTCAAACCGACCAACGCTCCGATATCTACGGCATCGGTGGGGTCGCATTTTATATGTTGACTGGGCGGCCACCCTTCGAAGGCGGAGCGACGCTCAAAGTATTGCTCTCGCACTTGAATGATCCTGCGGTGCCACCTTCGTCGGTTCGCAAGCACGCGCATGGGCTATCCATCTCTCCGGAATTAGACGCAATCGTCTTGAAGTGCCTCGCGAAATCGGCCGACGATCGATACCAATCTGCGCGTGAACTCTACGACGCACTCAATTCGAGCCCGGAATCATCGCAATGGAATGAACGATTGGCGGAACAATGGTGGACTAGCAATTGCAACAAATACCAAACCGAGAACGGATAACGGAATGGATGCGGAACAGTCGCGGATCGAAGCTGACCTGCGAGGCGTGTTGGATGGCGAAGTCTTCTGCCATCCCCTACGAACTCAGTTGTACGCGAGCGATGCGAGTATCTATGAGATCGCGCCATTGGCTGTTGTACGACCGCGACACGCCGATGATGTTGCTCAATGCGTCAAGTATGCCTCGGAAAACTCTCTCCCGCTGTTCCCTCGCGGTGGAGGTACCGGGCTCGCTGGTCAATCCCTAGGACCGGGAATCGTACTTGATTTTTCGCGATTCATGAGACGTATGATCCACGTAGATCGCGAGAAACTTGTCGTTCGCGTTCAACCCGGGATGGCGCTTGCGGACATGAATCGAGCGTTGGCCAAGGATCGGCTTGTTTTTGGTCCCGATCCGCCAACACGCGCCGTAACAACGATCGGAAGCGTTCTGGCAATCGACACGCTGGGTAGTCATTTTTTGAGATATGGCACTGCCGGAGCAACCCTGGTTTCGGCTCAGTGCGTTCTTGCGGATGGTCAGCAAGTGCTTTTGGAAAAGTCCCCTTGGCGAGCGCCTACGTCGAGCAATACCAAGTTCAATCACTTGGTGTCGGAAGTGGGGCAATTGTGTTGGGCCAACCGAGCCATTATTAAATCGCCACCTTGGCGAGGCGTAGCGAGAGGGTGCGGTTATCGGCTGGAAGCAGCCTGTGACCATGACATTGTAGATATGGCAAGACTTCAGTCGGGCGCTGAGGGTACTCTATCCATTCTGACCGAAGCGACTGTCAAAGTGGAGCAATGGCCGGGTGCGCGCGGTGTCGTGCTCATGTTTTTTGAAAAGCTCGAACTTGCGGCTAGGGCAGCCATCGACGCCCGGCGGGACCAGGTCGCTGCCTGCGACTTGATGGACCGACGATTGATCGAAATTGCTCGCGAACTTGATCCACGCTACGAATCGATGTTGCCACGCGGCGCGGAAGCACTGTTGTTGATTGAGCAACAAGGGGCAGACGTGCCAGAAGTACGCAACAAGCTTGGCTCACTCATTCAACGTCTGGTTCGTCGAGCCCCCTCGACGCAGCATACGCGAATCATCGTCGATGACGCGGAACGCGATTTCATTTGGAAACTTAGTCGGCGAGTTATTCCGAGATTGTATCGTCTCAAGGGGTCCTCTCGGCCTCTCCCATTTGTCGAAGACATCTCGATTCCTCCAGACCGCTTACCTGAATTCTTAGTGGAGATGCAAAATATTCTGAAAGCGGACCGCGTGACGGGGACGCTCTTTGCGCATGCGGCTCACGGTCACTTGCACTTACGGCCGTTTTTGGATCCTCATTCGCCAGATGATATCGCCAAGATGCAGCGAATCGCAGATCGCATTTTCGAAAAAGTCATCGAATACCGAGGTGTGATTTCCGGCGAACACGCAGTTGGCCTGAGTCGAAGCTCCTATCTGAGGCAACAACTCGGCGAACTCTACCCGATCTGTCGCCGAATCAAAGAGCTATTTGATCCGAAAGGGATATTGAATCCAGGAAAATTGGTCACCGATGCAGCCCAGAAAACAACGGACAATTTGCGACCGCCATCGATTGTTATCCATCCTAGCCGCAAGGAGTTGAGCCCAATCGAATCGATGCATTTGACCGATGGTGCGGTACTTGCAACCGACGTGGAAACTCAGTCGAACTTGCTTTCATCCGTTAAGGTTACGAACGACACGGACGCGATGACCAATGTTGCGGAGCTTGCTCAGCGATCGTTTCTGCCAATCTTGAATTGGTCTGAATCGGATTCGATGGAGTATACGGCCAACTCGTGTAATGGGTGTGGGCGTTGCCGTTCGAACGCTCCAACCGAACGCATGTGTCCTATGTTCCGCTCGACGCGAGGCGAGGAAGCGTCGCCAAGAGCCAAGGCGAATTTGGTCCGTGGCCTAATGTCGGGTAAGCTACCCATCTTGATGGCCGAAAGCGACGAAATGAAAGAGATTGCGGACCTTTGCTTTCACTGTCATCAGTGCAGAATCGATTGTCCCGCTTCCGTCGATATTCCCAAACTCATGCTGGAAATCAAGGCGCAATACACCGCTACCAACGGATTGCGGGTCAGCGATCGATTGCTTTCGCGACTGGACGCATTGACCGCCATGGCAAGCCGAATGCCGTCTGTGGCCAATTGGGCATTGGAGAATCGGCATGCACGGTGGCTGTTGGAGAAGACGACAGGCATCGCGCAGGGACGCCGATTACCGAGACTTGCTAAACAGCAGTTCCTGCGTTGGGCAGCCAAAAATCGACTGACTCGCCCGAATCGTGGTGCAGGTCGCAAGGTCCTTTATCTAGTCGATCATTATGCCAATTGGAACAACCCACTGGTTGGAATCGCCCTGGTCGAAGTGCTCCAGCACCAAAACGTGGAAGTCTACGTTCCAACTTGGCAGTCGGTCACCTTTATGACCAAGATTGTGATGGGAGACATTGAAAAGGTTCGGGGAATGATTGGCCCTCAAATCCGTCTACTCGCCGAAGCGGTTCGTCAAGGATATCAAATCGTAACAACCGAGCCGACCGCTGCGTTGTGTTTAAAGGTCGAATACGTTCATATCCTCGACAACGAGGATGCGAGATTGGTCGCAGCCAACACTTGGGATGCGGGTCAATACGTGTGGCAAATGCACGCGAATAACGAGCTTGAATTGGACTTCAAGCCTTTGACGACGACAGTCATGTATCACACGCCCTGTCATTTGCGAGCGATCGACCCCTCGCATACTGGAATGAAATTGTTGAGTCTCATTCCAGGCTTATCGGTTCAGCATGCCGACGCAGGCTGCAGCGGCATGGCGGGTACGTATGGAATTCGTCGTCAAACCTATCGGACAAGTTTGCGTGTCGGTTGGGGGTTGATAAGCACGATGCAAGAAACAACAGCTCAAATCGGAAGCACCGAGTGCTCAACTTGCAAACTTCAGATGGAGCAGGGGATCGATAAGCCAACGATCCACCCGCTTGCTCTGATGGCCTTCGCGTACGGAAAATTGCCCGAAGTACGAACTTGGATTCAAAGCCGAAACGAAGGGCTGACAGTCCAGTAGCACCCTCACGGACCTTACCATTTTTTCTAGCCACAAAAAATCACAAAAGCCACAGACCGGATGATCTGTTGAATCGAACTTTCCAACTTTTTGTGGACTTTGTGCCTCTTAGTGGCTAGCATGCCGCCATCGCGTTCAATGGACAACTACTAAGCCATCGGTTGACTTCGAGAGACTCTGATGCTACAGTACTGGTGTGAGAAACCCGATGTTTCACAATCGAATTGCAGGGCGTTTTCTGTTTAGACGATCTTTCGGGGCAAGCTTGACCAATAAAAAAGGAACAAATCCTTGGTTTTAAGCATGCGATTGACCCCAAAATGACTGCCCTGAAAAAAACTGCTTCCATCGGGAATTGAGCGCGTCAAAGTTGTCCGCCGCCGATTGCAGTCCATACCGGCCCAATGATTCAGGGCCATCTTGAGAGAATTTGTTTCTTGAATAATTTTGAAGACTTTGGGCTGATGCCCTCTTTGATGCGTGCCCTCGTTTCGACAGGTTACGAAACCGCGACGCCGATCCAACAACTCGCCATCCCTCCGGTCCTCGACGGCTACGACTTAATGGGATGTGCACAAACAGGGACAGGAAAAACAGCCGCATTCGCGCTCCCAACGCTACAGCGTTTAGCGAATACCGCACCCCCACCTGCGCCAACCACAAACCGAACTCCTAAATCCAGTTCGGAACGAATCGCACCCAAAGCGATTCGCGCACTCGTGCTTGCACCAACGCGTGAACTTGCCGCACAGATCGAGCAGAGCTTTGTGACTTACGGCAAGTTTTTGAAGCTGAACGTTGCTGTCGTGCACGGTGGAGTCAGCCAAATGCCGCAAGTCCGGGCTTTGCAACGAGGTGTGGATATCTTGGTGGCCACGCCAGGCAGACTGTTGGATCTGATGAATCAACAGGTAGCAGATATCTCGCGCGTTGAAATGCTAGTCATCGATGAAGCGGACCAAATGTTCGATATGGGCTTCTTCCGTGATCTTAAACGCATCGTATCGCGGGTCCCATTGGACCGACAAACGTTGATGTTTTCGGCCACAATGCCGGAACCGATTCGCGAAGTTGCCAAACAGTGGTTGTACGAGCCAAAGTACATTAAAGTCGACAAGGTCTCTAGCGCATCGACGCAAGTGGCACACTCGGTATTCCATGTTTCGGTCCAGAACAAAGCCAAGCTTCTGACCAACTACATACGATCGTCCGGAGTAACCCGGTCCATTGTGTTCACGCGGACGAAGCATGGTGCAGACGATCTGGTTAAAATTTTAATGAAAAATGGCATTGAAGCGGTCGCGATCCACGGGAACAAAAGCCAAAACGCGAGAACGCGTCACTTGGAGCAGTTCAAATCGAATCGACCACCCATTCTGGTTGCGACGGACATCGCTGCTAGGGGAATCGACGTTCAAGGTATTTCTCACGTGATCAACTACCAGTTGCCGGAAGTACCCGAGATCTATGTGCATCGCATTGGACGAACGGGCCGCGCCGAAGCGACCGGTACGGCCGTTTCATTCTGTAGTCCAGAAGAACGAAGCAGCTTGTACGATATCGAGCGACTTTTAGACTCTCCGATCGAAGTCAACAACGCGTTCCCGGAGTTTACGAGCAACGTTTCATCAAGCCAAGGGATGGCTCGCGGCAAACGTCCAAGTTCACCCAATAGCCAGCGACTCTCTGGCAGAACCAGCCGCCCGCGAAGTACCACAAAGTCTTCGTCGCCGCGCCGCGGACATGCCTATTCGTAGGCATACTGAATGAGCCGCCAACCAGCCCGTCTGGTTGGCGGAGGATGCGTATCCACGAGCGAGAATCCCGCCGAGGCATACCAACGATTCGAAACGTACACGAACATGGTCTGCGGTCGGTGCAACAAAAAGTTGCACCGAAGCTTGGCAAACGATTCCTAGTCCCGAAGGGACGAAACGATGTAGCCATTGGGCGCGAGCCCACATCATTTGATCTTGCTCCCCTCGCCCTGTACTCCTAGCCCAACGGGCTTTCACAACTTAGCCCAGGGCAGAGCGCAGCGCCGCCCTGGGTACGCGCACCAAATCCCGTTGCCCTGAAGGGGCAGAATGAACGAGACATGTTGCCCTTTCAGGGCGACGAACCTTGTTTTCCAGGTAACCCAGGGCGGCGCTTCGCTTTGCCCTGGGCTTTAATGTTGATGCCCCATTCGGGGCGTTGGACGCGTGTTGCAGAGATCCTTCGGTTGCCGAAAATACTCTGAGAGCTTGAACGGACTTGATTCCGCAAGAACAACCTTTGTGCTAAACCCACAGTACTCCCGGATAGACCCGATTTTAGGTTGCGAGCTTGCTCAATACTCGTTGGCTTTCCAGCCACGTTCTCGAATGTGCTCTCTGCGTTCTCTTCTGCGTCACTTTCCTATGAGTGAGCTTCCCACTTGTCCGTCATTCCCGCGCAGGCGGGAACCCAGCTCCACGTCATTCCCGCGCAGGCGGGAACCCAGTCATCATACGCACTCCACTGGATTCCCGCCTGCGCGGGAACGACTTACTGGCGTTCTTTCCCCTTTGTTGTTCCACCATCATGCAGCCATCCTTCTCAACTCCTCACGGCGTTCGTTCTTCGGCAGCGCCATTTAACTCGGTTCGTTAGTAGGCCCCCTTGACGGCGTTTAGGTCAGTTTGCTAGCATTCTTCCGCGCGTTGGGTGAACGGGTTATGCGTACGCCCAGTATCCGCGTTTGGCGGCTAGTGAAATTAAACTCTTACACCAGCAGGATGCGCCACTCCCTCCCCCTTCCCCTACCCCTTTCACAGAACACAACTTCTGACAATATCCCGGTCGGGCCCTTTGGAAGAGCGTGTTCCTCGATGACTATTTAACACGGATTTTATTGCCCCATGACCATTGCACTGAATCGATCGTCTTTGTCCCGCCGTGTTGTTCGAGCCGCGGAGAGCCTCAAGGCGATGCTTTGGAAGAGGCTGTTTCGCTCTTCGATTAATGAATCGATTAGGCATTCTGCAACAAACCGCTTCCTCTGGCTCGAAACGCTGGCGGGTTTGATCGGAATTGGATCCGAAGACAGCCATCGCGGTGGAGTGCTTCGCGTGTCTGCCAAGGAACGATCCAAGCGAGCCGCGTTGCGTGCGTACCGTCGTCGATTTTTGATGGCCGAGCAGCTCGAGGTTAGGGCTCTCATGGCGACGATTACCGCCACGTACACTCCCTTGGGCACTGATGGCAACAACGGGAGCCTGATTATCACTCTCCCGAACAATGCGAGTAACCCACTGACCACAACAGTCAACCAAGCCTATGTGAATGACGGAACCAAGAACGTCTTTCAATTTTCTTTTTATGGTGGAGTCAATGACCCCTACGCCATTCGATGGACAGGGGGTACCCCCGCGGCTAATACAGGTTACGCGCAGATCATCGTAGGAAATGGTGGTTACTTCCAGTTTAAAGATCACGCGGTGAAGGACCTGCAAATCATCGAGGCGGGAACAGGGACGACGTACGTTGACAAGGTGATACTGAACACAGTTCCCCTCAGCACGGCAATGAATTCTTCGAGTCGCCCTGGGAATCTGTGGAACAACATCGACATCACTGCGAAAAACATCACGTTTGGAACGGATAGTTATTCCGCGAATCCGGCCCAGTATGTTACGAACACTTTTGCTTTGGCTTCCAACAGCATTGCCCTGAAATCCAATGATGGTATGAATTTCACGACGACCGGCGTGAAGTACCTTGGGAGCATCACGGTGAACCCCGCTGCTGCTACCGGGCAACCTTATGCCGGTGGCCAATCGCTTGTCGGACCAGACTGGGGTTCCCTTGGCTACGCGCCTGATAATCCGACGAATTACAATCCGTTGACAGGGGCGACGACGAATAACTACGTTCAGACAATCATCGGTAGCACCACCTACACAAACCAGATCGCTGCCGTCATCGGCGACACGCTGTTTTTCACACCCGGTTCAGCAATTCCGACAGGAAATGTTCAGTTTGCGACAGTGCAGCCGAAGCTGAGTACGACCACGCTGAGCACATCAGATGCCAACGGCTTTGTTCCGCGACTCAGCGCACTTTCCAGCTTGAGTCTGACCGTCACCGACCCGTCACAGACAGATCAGCCCATCACAACCGCAATCCAGCAATTGGGTTCCAACCTGAGTTTGTCGGTTCAGACGAATGGTGGCAACATCGCGATCCAGGATCTCAGCAACGTCACCGGCAATAATGTCTTGTATGTCAATCACGCGAGTATCAAGGGCTCCAACACGGATGTCACCGGTGCGATTACGATCGCCGCGAACGCTGCCATTGAAACCGCGTATCCTGTGCAACTGTCAAACTCCGGCAGATGGAATCTGAAAAGTGCCAAGGGGGGTATTGCGTTCGAGTCCGACGGGTCGTTGATGATCACAGACGATGATACATCCCTTGCTAACGCGGCTTGGTATACTGCGCCTGTGAATGTCGACAGGAACTTCACGGCCAGTTTTGGTTATAGTGCCGGGGATGTGACTGCCGATGGCGCAACATTCACTCTGCATAATGACTCGAGAGGCGTGGACGCGCTGGGCGGCTCTGGCCGTTCTCTGGGTTACGGTGGAATCACAAACAGCGTGGCCTACGAACTCAACCTGTACACTCCTAACACTCGAGGCACCAACTTCAAGACTGATGGAACAACGGGCACCTACAACGCGACGGGAAACGTCAACATTGCATCGGGTCAAATCATTCGGGTCACACTGCGTTACGACGCGGCAGCCCAGACCTTAACCGAGACTCTCACGGACCAGAGCAGTCCCCCAAACACCTACACGAAGACCTACACCGGAATCAACATCCAGTCGAAAGTCGGCGGGAAGCCTACTGCCTACGTGGGATTCACCGGCGGCACCGGAAATGCTTATGCAACTCAGGTTATCAGAGACTTCACGCTGACCTACGATGCTTATGATACTCCTACGTCTGGCACGATGTCTGCAACCGATGTCACGTTGTACGCGACCGGAACAAACGGCGGGATTGGGAACTTTAACAAGCTCAACTTGATAAGCTCATCCAAGGGCCAAGCGATTACCGTGACCGCCCAGGCCAACGATGGAAATATCAATCTTGCGCAGACCGATGCCGGTTACGGTTGGAATGAGGGGCTGATTCTGAGCTCCGTGACGGCCGCTCAGGGGGGATCGACGGCGACCGCACAGAATAATCAAGTCGTTTACAACAGCACTCCCTCCTCTTCTGCGACGTATGTCGCTGGGAATCACAACATCTCGATCGCGACGACTGGGCCCGTCGTCGTCGACGAAGTCAGTGCTACGGGAACGATCACCCTCACCGGCTCATCGATTTTGCAAGGCGCCGACAAATCGCCCAACGTCATCGGCACAAACGTGTCGCTCAATGCTCGTGGCACCGCGAACTACGTCGGGCAGGTGACGTATACCAGAGGCACCCGTGGCACCCTGGATACCTTGAATTTGCCCACAAACGCCACCAAGAATTGGTCACAGTTGGGTTTTGTGGCCAATCAACAAATCGCCATCAGTGGTGCGATGGCCATTACCAACAATGGTTTTTTCCGCGTGAGCTCAGTATCAGGCCTGACGCTGACCCTGACCGCGAGTGAACTTGTCTCCACGGATACGGATTTTGTCACGATTGGGAATGGCGTCATCGGGTTGCCGGGCTCGCAGTCGAATGGTCAGAGCAATTCCCTGCAATTGTCCACTGTGCCGCAGTTTTCCGCCACCACCGCCAACGGTTCGATGTTTTTGCAGTTGGGGGGCAGTGTGAACAGCACGGCAGTCAACGTCTCCGCGGGTTCTGCGAACAACATGCCCAACAACGTGAACATCGCCAGCGATGCAAAATTTCTGATCACGCAATCCATCAACGCCGCCAGCGGTCAGGCGGCCTTGAGCATGAGCAGCGGATCCATATTCGAGTTCCCGGGAGCCACGGCCCCAACGATTCAGGGCCAGTCGGTGTCCCTGACGAGTCCGTACGAGATTGGAACCCGGCAAACGCCGGTGTGGACAGGCGCGACCGGTGGGTTGTCCCTCAATATGACTGCTACGTCGCGTAGCTCCGCGTCGGCTTATGTGGTCAACACCGTCGTTCCAACGTCCCTCAGCGTTAGTACGTACGACGGTGATGTGACGATCAAGAGCAGTACCGTCGCGCCAGGTGCCTCAGGTTATAACCCCGCCGGTGTCCTGTCGTTCACGAACAACGAACTTTCCGTAACGACAGCGGCTGCCAATGTTCCTGTTAACTTTTCCAACACGGATGGCGATCACGGTTCGGACGGCGATGTGAAGGTCACTTCGGTGCTGACCGCTGGTAGCCTCTCGGCTGGCATCAGCTCAACCGGCACCGCCGGAACCGGAAAAATCCTGACGACAGGTAGTGGCCAGATCAAGGCGGCTAGCTCCACACTCAACCTGACTGCGGCAAGTGGAATCGGCTCGGCGGCTACGCCAGTCGCGATCTCCAGTCCAAACGCACTCACCCTCGTTGCGAACACCAAATCCGGCCCTATCAATCTCCTGGGGACCTCGGGTTCCACGAATACCCTGTCCCTGAACGCCATCACCAGCTCTGGAGACATCTCGGCGAATTGGTCTGGGGATATCGCGCTCTTTAATACCGTCTCCGTGACCGACGTCCGGGACTTGATCCTGGACAGTATCTCCGCAACGGGCTCAGTCCAATTGACGTCCACCGGGAACATCTTAAACACCAACAATTTCGGGATCGCGGCTGGCGGCGACAGCACCATCACCCTGGCTGCCTCCCGGTCGATCGGGACCTCGAGCAACCCCATACTGGTGACGACGGGCAGTTCGTTGATTGCCAGTGGACCTAATTCGACTGCGAACGTTCCAGTAACAGCCGCGTCGATCTATGTGGAGGGCAGTTTGGGTCTCACCGTGTCGCAAGCCGTCGCGACTGGCACGGTCGACATTTCCGCCACGGATGACCTCAGCCTGGCTGGCGATGTCTCTGGTTTGACGACGTCTTTGACTTCCGAAACCGGAGCGGTAATTCAATCGGCGGGGACGATTTCGTCGCTCAATACACAAGGCCAATCTTTCAATGGATCGACGAGCGTAACAATTCCGAGTGAAGCTTCAACCTTCAGCGATTTCACCACTGGTTTCAGTGCCGGGATGTGGATCTACCCAACCAGCTTCTCGACATAAAGCGGCATATTTGGTTTAACCAGTGGGGGAACAAATGATATTTGGGTGGAGGAATCTGATTCCACTGGCGGCCTCAGTTTTGCTAATATCGTAAACGGTGTCGAGAAGGTTATTACTGTACCAAACGCATTGACGTTGAATCAATGGCAGTATCTCGCTGTGACAATCAGCACTACCGGAACCGGTCGTGTTTATGTCAATGGTAATCTTGCCGGCAGCCCGGCAGGCCTTGGTGTTCCCAGTAATGTCACACGAAGTTCTAACGTTATCGGCATGAGCAATCACAACCCTGTTGGCTTTCATGGTCAGATGAGCCGGTTCAGTGTCTGGGATACAGAATTGACCCAAGGCGAAATCCAGGCTGCTACGGCTTCTTTCACTACTCCCTACACCGGCAATCAGGATGGTCTGCTCTATCAAAATTCATTGGATGTCTCCTCTGTCGCGATCCAGGGGCAGAGCATTGGGTCGATAAAAGGCCAATCTTTCGATGGGTCGACCAGCGTACCAATTCAGAGTGAAGCTTCAACGTTCAGTGACTTCACCACTGGTTTCAGTGCGGGGATGTGGGTCTACCCAACCAGCTTCTCGGCAAATAGCGGCGTATTTGCAATAGGCACTGGGGGGGCATACGGCAACCCAACTGCAAACGAGATTTGGATGAAGTTTACCGATTCCGCAGGCGGCCTCATTTTTGTTAATACCGTTAACGGTGTTCAAAACCTGATATCTGTACCAAATGCATTGCAGTTGAATCAATGGCAGTATCTCGCTGTGACAATCAGCACTGGCGGAACCGGTCGTGTTTATGTCAATGGTAATCTTGCCGGCAGCGCGGCAGGCCTTGGTGTTCCGAGTAATGTCACACGAAGTGCTAACGTTATCGGCAAGGAGAATTACGACTTCGGTGGCTTTCATGGTCAGATGAGCCGGTTCAGTGTCTGGGATAGAGAATTGACCCAAAGCGAAATCCAGGCTGCTACGGCTTCTTTGTATACTCCCTACACCGGCAATCAGGATGGTCTGCTCTATCAAAATTCATTAGGGTCGATAAGCGGTGTTCTGCAAACCAATACTCCGGCCATTCATGCGATTGCCAGTAACGGCGGCATCTACCTCAGCAACTCCAACTCCTCTTTGAATCTGACTGCTCACGCGATTGGAACTGACAGCGGTGACACCGCGAACAATGTGACGATCTATAACTCTGGCACGATCAACCTGACCCAGGAGTCCAATGCGACGACCCAACTGGCCAGCACCTTGCCGATGGGGGTCTTCAATCCAGGAGGGCATTTGATCCTCGTCGCGGGTCGGACTCTCAGCCGGGATGGTCAAACGGTCAGTGGCGGAAGCTACCAGACCATCACCAGCTCGGCCACGACCGCACAGGGGACCGCGGTCCTTTCTCTGTACGGTGAGTTGTCTGGCGTCACCGTCACGAATCAGGGAAGAGGCTATCTCAGCGCCCCCGTGGTGACCTTTTCGGGCGGTGGAGGGACGGGAGCCACCGCCACTGCCCAGCTCGATTCCACGGGCAAAGTCACCACCATCACGGTGGTCGACCCGGGCTCGGGGTATACCTCGGCACCGACGGTCATCCTGAGTTCGCCTGGAGATGACGTCTACACCGGAACATTTTCCATCAACGGATACACAGACCCCACCACCGGTGTGCCAACGTATCTGCAGTATCCGAATCTGGTGATCATCAGCGGAACGGCGGAAGTGTCGGCGGACACCGTCAATGTGAATGTCCCTGCAGCCCTGATCACCTTGGCCGATCTGACATCCAAACCGGTCAACACGCCCAGTAATGTGCCAGTCACAAATGCCACGGTCCAGGTGATCACAGAGTCCAATGGCTCAAAAACGCTCTCGATCATCGGCGTGGGCGATATCATCATCAACACTCTCGGTCTCAGCGGCACTGCCGGGAATGCGACCATTCCGCAGGGTTGGAATCTCAAGATTCAAGCTGGCAGTGGCGGCAATGGCGGCAGCGTCGTGTTTCTCAACCAGGACGACACGATCACCACCACGGGGACCGGCACAATCACGATCATCGCCCCGACCGCCACAACCTCCTCCGTAGCCGCTCTCGGTCACCTCACGACTGCCGGCCGCAATATTCAGATCAGCGCGGGCGGGAGCATTTCCGTCGGCACTCTGAACGCCGGGACCGCTGGGATCATTTCCGTCACATCCTCCTTGGGCGCAATTCTCTTCAACGAAGACGGACGAAATCTCGTCGCCAGTGCAACGACTCTTTCTAAGGCGAAGTCGGGGGTGGTGCTGACGGAGGCGAATCGGAATACGGTCACCGCTGCTCTGGCCAATTTGCAGCTTCAGGCCGCCGTGGTATTGGCGGCGGCCACCGCAGCCAACGCCACCGCCGCAGCGACATACGCAGCGAGTAAAGCACAAGTTGCCGCGAACCAATCCTTGAAAGATTCTCTGAAAGCCGCCACGGATTCCATGCAGGATGCAGTGACGGCTGCCCAGGCAGATTTTGCGAGTGCGAATTCGATCGTCAGCTCGCTGCGGAACCAGGTTACCGAAGATACCGCCTCACTGAATCGCTTGGCCAAAACCGCGGATACTTTAGAAAGTTTTGCCGCCCTGGCCGAAAATACTGCCGTGCTGGTGGAAGTAAACGCGAACTCGCTTTCTCTCGCTTTTGCACCGACGGTACAGGTCCCCGGAGCTGGGACTGCCACGCATACAGCTCAGGCATCAGTGCACTATGTGGCTGGTTTGCTGGGTCAGGCTGCATCCGTCCTTCAATTGAGTTCGGCTATTGCTAACATCGGAGTCAATGAAAAACTTATCGAAACGCTGGAGAGCCTCCAGGAATTCGTAGATGCTCAAGGTGACGCGAGTGCGGCCAAAGGTCAGTTGCTGGCTCTTCAGAATACGCTCACCGCTTTGTCGGCTGCCTACGGTGTTGCCACAACGGCCCACAGCAAGTCGGTGCAGGAATCCAAGAATTTGTTCGCCTACGGCCAGACGGTGGCGTTGACGGGCAAGCACAATGAGGCCAAGGCAATCGCGGACGTCCTGTTTGCGTCTCCGTCCGAACCGATCTCGGCATCCGGGACGGTGACCATCACCGCCACGGGGTCTGTCTCCATTACCCCCTCGTCAGACACCGTACTGACGGTGACGGGTGCGCCGGCCGCTGGCGCGCCGGCTTTGACCCTGACCTTGGACGCCGGGGGCCTGCCGGTGGCTTATACGGGCACCACATTCCAGGCTGGCTCGGGGGCAAGTGCGCCGAAACAGGTGAACTTCAGCGGTTTCGGTTCGGTCACGACCGTCAACGGGACTGGCAATTTCAAACTCACCGGGACCAGCAACTCGGATGCCATGGCTCTGCAGGCCAACAGTCAACAGGCGGGAACGGCCACCTTGAACGGCACCCCGTTTTCCTTCACCGGCATGAACAGCTTCCAATACCTCGGTGCTGGCGGGGGAGACAATCTGCGGGTCACGCCGTTGCCGCTGTTTGCGAACCAGGTCCCGGTCCCCTGGAATCTGGCGGTCCAACTGGACGGCGGTACTGGGACATTAGCCCATGCCACCTACGACGCTCAAGATCCGTATGTCGACGTGGAGACGACTGGCACCAACAAGGCTCTGATCGTTGAGCCGGGCGTGGCGACGGTCGGCCTGAACAACGTCAATCAGGTCACGGTGTATGCCCAGGATACCGCGAATGTCTTGAACCTGCCGACTCTGGCGTTCACTGTGCCCACGAACGCGACCTACGACGGTCAGCCGCACTATGCCAACCCGGCCACGATCAATGGCGGTGCCAGCCTCAATGGGATCACGCCGACGTTCACCTACTACAGAGGCACCATGGTTCACTCCTCCCGTCAGGTGGCCGCGCCCATCAATCCCGGGAAATATACAGTCGTCTGCTCCTGGCCCGGTGACGACAACTATACCCCTGCGACCAGTTCCCAGGTCATGAACATTGTAGGTGCAGCGAGTCAGGTGGTGTTCACCCAGGTACCGAGCTCTGGCACGGCCGGAACTGCGCTCACCCAGATCAAGGTGACCGTTGTCGATTCTGTTGGGAATCCGGTCACGTCGAATACGTCCACCGTGACGATCGCCGTCGCCACGGGCCCTGCTGGTTTCACTGGGGGAAGCACGCTCACGGCGACAGCTGTGAATGGTGTGGCGACGTTCAACAATCTCATCCTGAACACGACTGGCACGTACACGTTCAGGGCTACGGACGGATCGCTGACATCGGCAACCACTGGCAGCATCGTGATCAGCCCGGCGGCAGCGAGCAAGATGTTGTTCACCTCGGTACCGACCTCTGGCACGGCCGGAAGTGCGCTGACCGCGATCCAGGCGACTGTTCAAGATGCTTATGGGAATACGATCACGTCGAATACTTCCACGGTGACGATCGCTACCTCTGCTGGTAGCTTCGCCAATGGGAGCACCACTCAAGTCCCCGCTGTGGCTGGAGTGGCAACGTTCAACAATCTCATCCTGAACACGGCGGGCACGTACACCTTCACGGCTACGGCCCCAGGGCTGACTTCGGCAACCAGCGTCCAGAGTACGACGATCAGCCCGGCAGCAGCGAGCACGATGTTGTTCACCTCGGTACCGACCTCTGGCACGGCCGGAAGTGCGCTGACCGCGATCCAGGCGACTGTTCAAGATGCTTATGGAAATACGGTCACGTCGAATAGGTCCACCGTGACGATCGCCGTCGCCTCGGGCCCTGCTGGTGCCGGCTTCAATGGTGTGAGCACCACTCAAGTCGTCGCTGTGAATGGAGTGGCGACGTTCAGCAATCTCATCCTGAACACGGCTGGCACGTACACGTTCAGGGCTACAGACGGATCGCTGACTTCGGCAACCACTGGCAGCATCGCGATCAGTGCGGCGGCCGCGAGCAAGCTGGCGTTCACCTCGGTACCGACCTCTGGCACGGCCGGACAGCCGCTGACCGCGGTCAAGGTGAAGGTTCAAGATATTTATGGAAATACGGTCACGTCGAATACTTCCCTGGTGACGATGACCGTCGCCTCGGGCCCTGCCGGCTTCTCCGTTAGCGAAACCACGGCGACAGCTGTGAGTGGAGTGGCGACCTTCAGTAAGCTCTTCCTGCAAACGGCAGGCACGTACACGTTAGGGGCTACAGACGGATCGCTGACTTCGGCAACCACTGGCAACATCACGATCAACGCGGGAACAGCGAGCAAGGTGGTGTTCACCTCGGTACCGACCTCTGGCACGGCCGGAAGTGCGCTGACCGCGATCCAGGCGACTGTTCAAGATAGTTATGGGAATACGGTCACATCGAATACGTCCACCGTGACGATCGCCATCGCCTCGGGCCCTGCTGGCTTCGCCACTGGGAGCACGCTCACGGCGCCAGCTGCGGCTGGAGTGGCAACGTTCAGCAATCTGATCCTGAACACGGCTGGCACGTACACCTTCAAGGCCACAGATGGAGCGCTGACTTCGGCAACCACTGGAAACATCGTGATCAGTGCGGCCGCCGCGAACTCGGTGGTCGTCACCCCCCCGGTCGCCGCGGCGGCTGGGGAAGAAATGAGCCCGGTATTTGCCACCGGTACCGCAGGAAGTCGGTTAGCCTCGTTCACGGCGACCATAATAGATGCCTACGGCAATACAGTCACATCGGATACTTCCACAGTCACGATAACTGTTCACAGTGGTCCTAGTAGTGGCTTCGCCTCGGATAGCACGATCACAGCGAAGGCTGTGAATGGGGTGGCGACGTTCAGCAATCTCATCCTGCACACGGCTGGCACGCACGCCTTCAGGGCCACGGCCGGAACGCTGACCTCGGCCATCACTGGCGACATCATGATCGGTGCGACCGCCGCGAGCAAGCTAGCGTTCACTCAGGTGCCAACGACAGACACGGCAGGAACCCCATTGACGGCCTTGCAAGTGGCGATCAAAGACACCCACGGCAATACAGTCACATCGGATACTTCCACAGTCACGATCGCCGTGAAAAGTGGCCCTGGTGGCTTCACCTCGGGTAGCACGATCACAGCGAAGGCTATGAATGGGGTGGCGACGTTCAACAATCTCATCCTGACCACTGTTGGCACGTACACCTTCACGGCCACAGACGGAGCGCTGACTTCGGCAACCACTGGCAACATCGTGATAGGTGCGGCCGCGAGCAGGCTGGCGTTCACTCAGGTGCCAACGACAGGCACGGCAGGAACCCCATTAACGGCTTTGCAAGTGGCGATTAGGGATACCAACGGCAATGTCGTCACGTCGAATACTTCCGCAGTCACGATCGCCGTGAAAAGTGGTCCTGGTGGCTTCGCCTCTGGCAGCACGCTGACGGCGACAGCTGTGAATGGAGTGGCGACGTTCAGCAATCTCATGCTGAACACGCCTGGCACGTACACCTTCACCGTCACGGCCGGAGCGCTGACCTCGGCCACCACTGGCAGCATCGTGATCAGTGCGGCCGCCGCGAGCAAGCTGGCGTTCACCACAACGCCATCCACCGGCACGGCAGGAATCCCATTGACGGCCTTGCAAGTGGCGATTAGGGATACCAACGGCAATGTGGTCACGTCGAATAATTCCACAGTCACGATCGCCGTGAAAAGTGGTCCTGGTGGCTTCACCTCGGGAAGCACGCTCACAGCGAAGGCTGTGAATGGGGTGGCGACGTTCAACAATCTGATCCTGAACACGTCTGGCACGTACACCTTCACGGTCACGGCCGGAGCGCTGACCTCGGCCACCACTGGCAACATCGTGATCCGTGCGGCCGCCGCGAGCAAGCTGGCGTTCACTCAGGTGCCAACGACAGGCACGGCAGGAACCCCATTGACGGCCTTGCAAGTGGCGATGAGGGATACCTACGGCAATTTAGTCACGTTGAATAGTTCTACAATCACGATCGTCGTGAAAACGGGTCCGACTTCGAGCTTTGCCACTGGTTGGACACTTACGGCGACAGCTGTGAATGGAGTGGCGACGTTCAACAATCTGATCCTGAACACGTCTGGCACGTACACCTTCATGGCCACGGCCGGAGCGACCCCGGCCACCACTGGCAACGTCGTGATCAGTGCGGCCGCCGCGAGCAAGCTGGCGTTCACTCAGGTGCCAACAACAGGCACGGCAGGAACCCCATTAACGGCCTTGCAAGTGGCGATTAGAGACACCTACGGCAATGTCGTCACGTCGAATACTTCCGCAGTCACGATCGCCGTGAAAAGTGGTCCTGGTGGCTTCGCCTCTGGCAGCATGCTGACGGCGACAGCTGTGAATGGAGTGGCGACGTTCAGCAATCTCGCCCTGAACACGTCGGGCACGTACACCTTCACGGTCACGTCCGGATCGCTGACTTCGGCCGCCACTGGCAACATGGTGATCCGTGCGGCCGCCGCGAGCAAGCTGGTCTTCACACAGACTCCTTTAACAGGAAGCGTGAATAAACTGCTGGATACGATGACGGTTTCCATTGTCGATGCCTACGGCAACGTCACGCCAACCACGAAATTGATCACGCTATCGATTAGCTCGGGTCCGTCGGGGGGAAATTTTGGTCCGGGAAGTGTTTTCAACGTCACGGCTGTGAATGGCGTGGCGAAATTCAGTAGCATCAAGCTCGCCAAGGCGGGGAAGTATACATTGAAAGCCGTTGCTGGATCGTTGGGTTCTGCAATATCCGGCGATATTGATGTATCGTAAACCCGCCTTTGATATCAAGTTCGTCAGGAATTATTGGGCTAAGAATGTAACCCAGTGGTCCTATTCGTACGGGGGTGACAGGCTGAGCGTTGTAGCCATGGGCGCGAGCCCATGGATTCGGTAGCACGAACAACGGGGGAACGCCGAAGGGGCGAAAGGGGAAGCGAATGCCCGAGTTCCTTTCGTCCCTTCGGGACTTCGCGCTGTGTTCTCGATGTTCCATGGGCTTACGCCCATGGCTATAACCTTTCGCCACTTCGTGGCTATGTCAGAGCGCCGGAGACTCCGTTCGGCAGCGGTTGGCAGGCGTCATCGACCGGCGCAAGCAACATGAAGGTCCACCGGTAGAAATTCAGGAAGTGCATGTTGATGTGGTTGCAAAGCAGCCTTTGCCTTTGCTAGACTTAAATCCTGTAGCAGTGTGACGATAAATTCCGCATTACTCAGACACGGCAAATCGGCACAGTTCAACGGGTAATCTATCCCTCCGCTTCGGTTGGGGTAGATTGCTGTTCGTTCGGGCTCATCTATGCCCAAATCTCAAAAGCCCACAATGCAAAACCAGTCGCCCCCAAATGATCAATACCAATTCTTCGATCAAAATCGAGGCGATGCACCATGGCTGGATAGCCAACTCCTTCCGGAAAACCCATACCAAGAACAATGGGGGAATCTGGTGGATGGCAAAGTCGAACCCTATGAACTTTCTACCTTATTGGCTCAACTTAAGGCAGGGCCAGGAGCGTTGCAATGGAATGGAAAGCCCGAAAATCCCCCGATTGCCTTCGTCGCTGCCCCTGGTGAAAAACGAATGGTTCCTGTTGCCGAACGGCAAGAATTCAAAGACTTGATTCTCGATTCACATGAAAAATTCTATAGTTCCAAAAAGAAAAAAAACGGGCTGATATTTCTGTTCCTCTTTTGTATTTGCCTTGCAATGGCATATGGAGGCCTTGGCGGAGACGCCTTTTTACCTGCAATATTCGCGGTAATCTCGGGAGGAGCTTACCTTGAATCATGGATAGCTCTTAAAAATCTTCGAAAGAGCCCAGACGAATACCTTAAAACGCTCGCTGCTACAGCAAGGTATGCATACTGGCAGGTATCCGGTGGCGTTCGCACTAGGTTCAGAACATATAGTATGGTAGGAGCTTGGATCATTATTGCGGTAATCCAAGCTTGCGTTTCTTTTGATACTTCACCGCACGGTTCTCGGTCCGCTATCTTGGCAGTAGGGTTAATTAAATCCCTTGTTAGCCAACAACCTTGGAGGCTTCTCACAGGTCCGATGCTCCATGCAGACTTAATGCATATTATTATGAATGCACTTGCCATGTTGTCACTTGGCACCATCATTGAACGAAGTGTTCATCGGCATTTGGTAGCTCCGATATGGGTGCTTGGTGCTTTATTTGGCAGTCTTCTTAGTTGGATCGCCTTCCCCGCAACCTCAATAGGCGCATCCGGTGGAATCATGGCACTATTTGGATTCCTACTCGTTACAGCCTGGAGGCGTAGACCGCTTTTGCCCCCCAATTTCTTTCCAAGCCTACTTAGAAGTCTATTAATTATGGTCGTTTTCGGCATCCTTGCTTGGGCAGTGATTGATAATGCTGCCCATTTCGGTGGGCTTACATTTGGGGCCCTTTTTGGAGCTTGGGTATTCCGCTCTCCATTCGGAACGCTTCCAATTAAGAATGGAACTTGGCTAAGCATTTTTGGGTTACTTGCTGAATTCGTTTTCGTATTGGTGGCGATTGCCACGGCAGTAATTTTGCTTCGCTAATCCCTCCCGCCCTAAACCGTCGTTCAACCGGACGCTGCCTGAACGAGCTAACATCTCCATCATGCAGTCATCCTTCTCATCTCCTCTCGACGTTCGTTCTTCGGCAGCGCCGGTTAACTCGGTTCGTTAGGCCGCATGGAAACCCGCGCTACGACCGACAATCAACCACTGAAGCAAAGGGACACAGAACATTTGTGGGGGGGTGGTTCAAATTTCAAAACCGATTTGCAACTACCTACCCGAAAACATGTTGTGCCCCTTTTCCCTTTTGCGATAAGTCGTTCCCGCGCAGGCGGGAATCCAGTGGTGTGCGCTAGATGACTGGGTTCCCGCCTGCGCGGGAATGACTAACTGGCGTGGCTCATGTGGCTGGCATGGCTCATACGGCCATCGAGAAAACCTCTGTCGCTGCAACGCTTTTCGTTGCGACTTGGCTGGGAAGACAATAGGTCGTTCTTTTCGTCGATTGAGATCGGGCTGAGGAAGTCACCCATCAAGAGTCAGCGTCGATTGGGGCGGGCCATCGTATGGACCGCGACGATTTCCGATGGATCAAAGATTTCCGCTATAGACAATCTTGCCATGATTCCCTCCGTCGATAAAGCCGAAGAAGGGTGTAGTCCATCAAAATAGGAAATCCAAAACCGATTTGCAACTACCCACCCGAAAACATGCTGTGTCCGCTGTGTTAGGAGCGAGATCTTCGGTTGCAAAGTGGTGCGACTTTGCAATTCATCACCCAACGTGTTATAACTCTTAGCGAGAGGAATATCATATGCAATTCACAGCAGTTTTTATGGCAGTAGCTGAAGGTTACATCGGATTCGTGGAGGAACTTCCGGGTGCGAACACGCAGGGTGAAAGCTTGGAAGAAGCCCGCACCAATCTTCGCGAGGCCGTTCAAATGGTATTGGACGCGAACAGAGAATTATCTGAGAGATCCATCGTCGGGAAAGTAGTGTCCCGCGAGCCATTCGACCTTTCGTCATCATGAAGCGTCGCGAGCTAATTCAGCATCTTGAGGATCATGGATGCCAATTGCTTCGAGAGGGCGGAAAGCATAGTCTTTACTTCAATCCCAGTAATGATCAAACAAGTGCGGTTCCAAGACATCGTGAGATCAATGACTTCTTGGCCCGTAAAATCTGCCGTGACTTGGGAGTTCCGGAGCTGTAAGCAACGATCAAAATCGCCTTGGAGCCGCAGTGAGTTCGGGCCGAACAAGAAGGCCTCGGTGGAGAATCCGTTCGGCAACGGTTGGCAGGCGTCATCAACAGACAAGAGCGGCGTGACAACAGGTAATCTATCCCTCCGCTACGGTTGGAATAGATTACTATTCGTTATCCGATTGAAGAAACACCTAGCTTGCGTTTAACGCGATCTGGTCCAGTTCCTGACCGCCTCGAATGACTCGTACAATGTCAATCGTTTCGTTGGTGACGAAATACAGTACGACGTAACTACCGAACCCGTTGACCAACTTCGCCCTAAGTCCATTTGTATCGGCGCGATTGGTCGGCACTCCGCCTCCCGCTTCAGGGAACTGACAGAGCAGTTCGACGGTCGCTTCAACTGCGTCGAGAAATCGCAAGGCAGCGTCAAAATTGTTTTCGGCAATCCGCTGTGAATGCCCGGCGATGTCGTCGACTGCAAGGCATCTACGAAATGGAACTTTCCGGGCCATCATTTAGCTGCCGTGCTTCGACCGGAGATCGTTCCTGATTGCTTCGATTTCTGCGGTACTCCAGGGTTCGCTTGGACCGCTTTCGATTCCCTCAATCGCGAGCTTTTCGACTTGTGTTTGTCGTTCGTTGATCTGGGCGATCATTTGCGAGACAAACTCACCTACATCGGAAAACCCGTTCTTTTGAGCGCGCTGGGCAACTTCGAACATAACAGAGTCTGGCAGATTCACGGATATTGTTGACATTTGGTATCCTTTTGCAATTGGACCGCCGTATCGTAATGGATAGGGTATTGTAATGCATATCGCTGAATAGTCTAACGCGTCACCATTACTCAGACACGGCAAATCGGCACAGTTCAACGGGTAATCTATCCCTCCGCTTTGGTTGGGATAGATTACTATTCATTTGTCCAATTTCAACCAGAATTCCACCGAATAACCTAAGGCAAGCAGAGTAGTGACTGTTCGAGAAGTTCTGCGTATAATCGAAGACGACGGTTGGATCATGGTTGCTCAAAAAGGCAGCCATCGGCAGTACAAACATCCCACTAAGACTGGTCGGGTGACCGTTGCCGGGCATCCAAAAGATGACCTTGCTCCCGGTACATTGAACAGCATCCTGCGGCAAGCTGGACTCAAGGACTAGATGCATGCAAACCAAATACTTAATCGTCATTGAAAAAACATTACATAATTTGTCAGCGTTTTCGCCCGACTTGCCCGGTTGTGTCGCAACTGGGGCAACTCAAACGGAAGTTGAAGAACGCATGCGAGATGCAATTCGCATGCACTTAGACGGTATGCGTGAAGATGGATTGCCGATTCCAGAGCCATCTTCGATTGCTGAATATATCGAGGCGTAAAAAAGCGGAACGCAATGGGACACAGCACATTTGTGAGGGGGTGGTTCCCATCTCAAAACCGATTTGCAACCACCTACCCGAAAACATGTTGTGTCCCTTTTCCTTTTTGCGATAAGTCCTTCCCGCGCAGGCGGGAATCCAGTGGTGTGCGCGAGATGACTGGGTTATTGCGCGGGAATGACGTGGAGCTGGAACGCAAAGGGACACAGGAAAGCGCGGGGATAAACCAGATTGGAGTTGGGAATGAGAGAGTCCTACAGATGACTTATCCCTCCGTTCCGCTTCGCTCCAGTTGGGATAGATTGTTGTTCGTTCGTTGCGATAGAATGCGGACATGGATACCGTTTACATCGAAACGTCAATCATCAGTCACGCGACCGCATGGCCGAGCAAAATCCCGGCTATTGCGGTCTTGCAGGACCAAGCGAGACGTTGGCTCGAATCGGAAGCACCGAAGTACCAATTGGTGACGTCACAATTTGTAATTGATGAAGCATCTCGAGGTGATCCAGATGCGGCCAAACGAAGGCTAAACGCATTGCAAAATGTTGGTCTTTTGTTGCCCGATCCTGAAATTGAGGCTATTGCTGACAAGATTGTTTCTGGATGCATGATGCCGCCGAAAGCCAAATTAGACGCTTTGCATGTAGCCTCTGCTGTACTTTCGGGTGTAGAATATCTTTTGACGCAGAATTGCCGCCATATTGCGAACGCAACCGAACTTCCAAGACTCTATCGACTCTTGGAAGATCTGCAACTGCCTCGAATTTTGATTTGCACTCCTGCTCAGTTTCTCGGAGACCCAGACGATGACATCTAACCCGATTTTGGACGAGATTCATGCTACGCGCCAAGCGCTCTTGGCGGAACACAATGGTGATCTACATGCCTATGTAGAAGCCGCTCGTAAACGTGCGATTACGTCGGGACGTCCGATCGTTCAACCGAAGCAACGAACAAATCATTGCATCAAAGTCGCCGATCAGCCGCAATCGGATGGTAACACTGTCCCGTCTACTCGATGAATCTAAACGTTAGCTGGTATTTGCCGAGACGTAAATATTGGCGCCGAAAACATGGTCCATTATCGGAAGTGGTGAAATGGCTACCTCGCGATTCTAAAGCCTGCTGTTTGCGACCCTGCTCAATATCACCGGCTGCTCCTTATCGAGTGTTCCGGGCTCGCCGGGCGTTCCAGAACCGTTTTGCGTGCTCGAAAATCGAAAGACAGTGGACCTCCTTGAAGCTCGTTTTTCAGGCGGTGCACGTCAAGTCAATTATCCTCCCCATTGAGAAATCATGAGCCATACACTAGGTACGTCGGTTGTTCTTGGACTGAGTTTGATTCTGTGCGCAACGTCCGTTGCTGCCGACAAACCCAATATTCTTTGGCTAACGAGCGAAGACCACGGACCGGAAATGGGGTGCTATGGAGACCCCAATGCTCGCACCCCAAATATTGATGCGTTGGCAGCCAAAGGGATGCTTTTCAAACGTGCTTGGTCTGTGGCTCCAGTATGCGCTCCCGCGCGGTCGGTGATCATTTCTGGACTTTACACGTCCAGCAGCGGTGGTCAGCACATGCGATCCATGGTTCCGTTGCCTGACTCGGTGAGACTCTACCCCCAGTATCTTCGCGATGCGGGTTACTATTGCACGAACAATAGCAAAGAGGACTTTAATGTCCAAAAACCTAAGCAACTGTGGAACGCTTCCTCGGGCACCGCCCATTGGCGCAATCGACCCCAAGGACAGCCCTTCTTCGCAATCTTCAACAGCACCAAGAGCCACGAAAGCCAAATCCGGACACGCCCTCACAAACAGGTCGCGGATCCAGCCAAGATGCGCGTGCCTGCCTACCATCCCGATACGCCCGAAGTACGCCAAGACTGGGCTCAGTACTATGACAAAGTAAGTGAGGCGGACGAAGATGCCGGAAAACACCTTAACGAAATCGAAGCGGCTGGCCTGGCCGCAGACACGATCGTTTTCTACTACGGTGATCATGGTAGCGGGATGCCTCGCAGCAAACGCTGGCCTTGCAACTCGGGACTGCATGTACCGATGGTGGTCTTCTTTCCAGAAAAATGGAAACACCTCGCGCCGAAAGAGTATCAACCTGGTGGCAAGTCGGATCGGATGGTCAGCTTTGTCGATCTCGCACCGACGCTGTTGAGCATTGTCGGGATTGAACCTCCAGCCTGGATGCAGGGCCACGCTTTTGCAGGTTCGTTTCAGACTTCGCCGCAGCTCTTTCTTTTCGGCGAACGGGGGCGAATGGATGAGCGGATGGATCTTGTGCGAAGCGTTACCGACGGGCGTTATGTCTATCTTCGAAACTATTTTCCACACGTTTCGCAAGGTCAACGCGTCGCATACCAATTTGAAACTCCGACGACTCGAGTTTGGCGTTCCCAATTCGACGAAGGCAAGACAAATGATGCGCAGTCGATTTTCTGGCGTGTCCCGAAGCCGCCCGAAGAACTTTACGATCTGCAACAAGATCGTGACGAAGTTCGCAATCTCGCCAGTCACTCGGAGCACCAAGAAACTCTGGAGAGACTTCGCTCGGCCCAACGCGAGCATCTCGTATCGATTCGCGATGTGTGCTTCCTCCCGGAGTCAGAACTGCATTCACGAACCGTCGGCAGTACTCCGTACGAACTTGCGCGCAACGATGCAAAGTATCCGATGGATCGCATCGTGGCGGCTGCGGAACTTGCGTCGAATCTCGATCCAGCCGCATTGCCCGAGTTGAAGAAGCTTTTAAACGATTCCGATAGTGCCGTACGATGGTGGGCATCGCTTGGCCATCTCATGCGAGGTCAAGCGGCGGTCGCTGCGAATCAAGAAGCCCTCCAAAACGCGCTTCAAGACCAAGCATCACCGGTCCGTATCGTCGCTGCTCAGGCTCTTGGGATGTTTGGCGACGACGCAACAATGGCTATCGCATTGAACGTGTTGAGAGATCTTTCCTCGCCTCAAAAGAACGGTGTACTCGTTTCGATGTCTGCTCTGGCGGCCATTGAGGCACTTGGCGATCGGGCAAATTCACTGCATCCTTTCGTCTTGAAGCTTGATCCCAATGGGGACTCGCCCGACGAACGCTACAATAGTTACGTCCCTCGCCTGATTCAAAACATAATGGCGGGGAGCGAGTTCAAGGATTTGGTGCCTGTGCAAGGAAAAGCTGGCGGCAAAAAAGCGAATCGCAAAGAAAAATAAACGGTTAAAGCACACCGAAGGGTTGCTTCGTGTCCTGGTATTCATAACTCTGAAATTCAAGGAATCATCATGGTCGGGTCCATCAGTCGTCGCAGTTTTGGTTTTACGTTTGGTGCAACTGCGGTTGCTGCGGGTTCCGTCCTGGCTCAAGGGGATGACAAAGCCGCCGTGCCAAGTGGTCCCGTCGAAGCACCATTCGAACGCGACTACGATGCTCCATCGTTCAAGCCATCCTGGAAGAAGCAGCAAATCAACCGAGCACTTGCTCAAGATTTCGTTATTTACGCCCACTCGGATTTGGATATGGTGCGCAAGCTCCTCGATCGTGAAGCGGGACTGCTCAATGCCGCAATCGATTGGGGTGGAGGAGACTGGGAAACGGCATTGGGAGGTGCATCCCACATGGGTCGCGCGGACATTGTCGAACTGTTACTTTCTCGCGGAGCAAGGATCGATCTCTTTTGCGCTACGATGCTCGGGCAATTGGACGCGGTTAAGGCGTTTTTGACTTTGCAACCGACACTCATCGACGCAAAAGGACCGCATGGGTTCAGTTTGCATTTCCATGCGCAGGTCGGGGGAGAAGCCTCGAAAGCAACTTTGGCTTACCTGCAATCGGTCAAGCCCATCGAGCTCAAGCCGGTCCCGTTCTTTAAAAAGTAAGACAAGCCATTGGAGGGTGGGATGGGACCAATGTCCCGTCCAAACAACGGATTGGGACATTGGTCCCAATCTACCTTTTGGTTGTTTCCAAACTGCCGCTCGCCCAAGCCTTAACCCTTTCGCATTTCGACTTGATCTTTCATGAATCGGAGCCCTTGCTCTGCTAGCTGTAGCTCCGTCGTAAACATACGCCGCCAGATACGCGTCGCGGCAGCTAGTTCGGGCAAGGCCAATCCAAAGGCTTCGATGACCAGCCAACCGTCGTAGCCAATCGATTGCAGCGCGTCGAAATTCTCTTTCCAGCGAACGTTTCCGTGCCCCGGAGTGCTTCGATCGTTTTCGCTGATGTGCACGTGGCAAAGCATATCCTTGATGTCATGGATGGCTTTGGTAACGCTCTTTTCCTCGATATTGCTGTGGAATGTGTCGTACATCATTCTGCACATGGGATGATTCACTTGTCGGCAAAATTCCGCCGCGTCCGCTTGTGCGTTCAAGAAATAAACTTCGAATCGATTCAAAGGCTCGACGCCCAGCATTACCCCTACTTTTCCTGCATGTTCGGCAGTAGCACGCATGCTGTCGATGCCCCAATTCCATTCGTCTTGGGTGCGGCCCGAACCGCTGAAGTGGCCGAGGGCGGAATGATAGGGCCCAACAATGGTTTGCACCCCAGCAGCGGCGCAGCAGTCGAGTGCTTTCTTGTTGCCATCGACACCTTTTTTGCGAGTGGAGGCATCGGAACTGATCGGATTATCGTCAGGCGTTCGTACCGTGACGCCGGTTCGTTCCAATCCCAGATTGTCGAATCGCTTGCCCCAAGCTGCGTAGTCCAAGTCGAGATTGAATACCGGGATCTCGACTCCGTCGTAACCCATGGCTTTGAGCTTTTCGAGAGTCGGCAACAAGCTTTCGTTAAGTTCGCCGGTCCAAAGCAAAAGATTCATGCCGTACTTCATAATGTCTCCGTGGATTCGAGAAGGTGAGGATATTTGGGGGAAAGTGGCGGGAAATCGCGTTACGATCGGGTGAGCGCGGCTTCGATTCGATTCAACGCCTTGTGTTCACCCGACGAGATGGCTGCCCAGCCAAGCAAACCGCCGCTCGACGACGCGACCGTGTGGATTTCTTTTACGAGGGCTTTCTTGAGTTCGTCGGCATCGTGTGCTGGGAGCGCCGCTACCAAGGCTTTGGCGTACGTTTCCCATGCGTCAAACATTTCGGAAGAGGGCTTTTTTTCGAGCCATTTCTCAAGCAATTGCCCTGCTGGGCTTTGTTTCGTCAGCGACTGGGTCGCCGCGAGCGTGTTTATGGTGCTCTTTTCCGCTTCCTCAAGCACACCATCTGCCCAGGCAACGGCAACCAAAGGAAACACTCGCAACGCCGTAAACGATTGAGGCGTAACACCTATTTTGAGAATCGCTTCAAGGATTTTCTCGTCCTTGATCCCCGAAATGCGAGAAAACTCGCCAATAAAATTAGCATGATCTTCTTTGATCCTCAATTCCTCCAATAGCTTGTTGTCGAGTTGGGAAAAGAATTGATTTTCGAGAGCTGAGCCGCGTTCATTCAAAGGATTGGTGCTGGACATCGTTTCGACTATCCTGAAATGGGCAATTAGGGAAAATGGATGTAAGTAAGCAACAGAATAGCCGGAGGGAAGTAACCTTAAAACCCCCGAGCCAAATGTTCGGACGGTCTGTCCTTTTCATTCCAGTCACATTTCTGCCTCCTTAACCTCTAAATAAACGCTTTCTATGACTTCGGCCACAAAAATGCCACGCACCATGTTCCAAAAAATTTGGGACAACCATACTGTTCAAAGCGAATCGGGCAAGCAAACGGTTCTCTATGTCGATCTTCATTTGGTGCATGAGGTTACGAGCGCCCAGGCGTTCGAGGGGCTTCGTCTCGCGGGTCGCAAGGTTCGTCGCCCAGAACGAACGATCGCAACTCCCGACCACAATGTTCCGACCAGCAACCGCGCGTTACCGATTGCCGACCCAATCGCAAAAAAACAAGTCGATACGCTTCGAAACAATTGCAAAGAATCCGGTATCCGGCTCTACGATTTAAATGATGTGAATCAGGGGATCGTGCACATCATTGGCCCGGAACTCGGCTACACTCAGCCAGGCATGACGATCGTCTGCGGCGATTCGCACACTGCTACCCACGGTGCTTTTGGGGCATTGGCTTTCGGGATCGGGACCAGCGAAGTTGAACATGTGTTGGCAACGCAAACTCTCTTGCAGTACCTGCCAAAAACCTACGAATTACGAGTTGATGGCCAACTTGCTCCAGGCGTTACCGCCAAAGATCTCATTCTCTATTTAATTGGCCAATTGACGACCTCCGGCGGTACCGGATATGTGCTTGAATACACGGGTGAAGTGATTCGCTGTTTGAGCATGGAAGAGCGGATGACCGTTTGCAACATGTCGATCGAAGCTGGCGCACGGGCTGGTATGATTGCTCCGGATCAAACCACGTTCGATTATTTGCGAGGTCGAGAATTCGCACCCAAGGACCTTGCGACTGCGGAAGCACTTTGGAGACAACTTCCGAGCGATCCAGGAGCGACCTACGATCGAGTTAGCGTTTATCGCGGACAGGACATCGCACCCCAAGTGACTTGGGGAACCAACCCAGGCCAAGTGATATCCATCGATTTGCCGGTTCCCAATCCAAAAGATTTCGCCGATGAAACAGAACGCAAATCGGCATTAGGATCCTTAGAATACATGGGGCTCAAAGCGGGCGTTCCGTTGACCGAGGTTCCTATCAGCCGTGTCTTCATCGGTTCATGTACCAATGCACGCATCGAAGATTTACGTGCAGCGGCGAACGTTGTCAAAGGCTATAAGGTGAGCGACAAGGTATATGCGATGATCGTGCCAGGCAGCGGCCAAGTCAAACGCCAAGCCGAATCCGAAGGACTTGATCGAATTTTCAGAGAGTCAGGTTTTGATTGGCGAGAGGCGGGTTGCAGCATGTGCTTGGCAATGAACCCTGACCGATTGGAGCCGGGCGAACGATGTGCCTCTACATCCAATCGCAACTTCGAAGGTAGGCAAGGCAAAGGAGGTAGAACTCACTTGGTCTCGCCTGCTATGGCCGCCGCTGCCGCTATCTCAGGACAGTTCGTTGACATTCGGAATTGGACCTACAAGAAATAACGTCTGCTGCTCCACGGTGCTACGAGTCGTTATTTAGTACCACCACACAAACCACACCCAGAAAAACATGCAACCATTCACCAAAGTAACCGGCGTCGTCGCCGCCATGGATCGAGCCAATGTCGATACAGATCAAATCATTCCAAAGCAATTTCTCAAGCGAATCGAACGCAGCGGCTTTGGTCAGTATCTTTTTTTTGATTGGCGCTTCAATGAAGATGGCACTCCAAATCCCGCTTTCGAGCTGAACCTAACTCGAAACAAGAACGCCGCGATTCTTCTCGCCCGTCGCAACTTTGGCAGCGGTTCGTCGCGTGAGCATGCCGTCTGGGCGATCGACGACTACGGCATTCGTTCCGTGATTGCCCCTTCGTTTGCGGACATTTTCTATAACAACTGTTTCAAAAACGGGACATTGCCGATCCAACTTACCGAGGACCAAGTAGACGAATTGTTTCGTCGGGCTGGGGCTCACGAACAGTACATTCTCACGGTTGATTTGGAGAAGTGCACGGTCACCGATTCGCAAGGATTTTTGGCCTCGTTCGAGGTTGAGCCGTTCCGACGTCATTGCTTGTTGAACGGACTGGATGATATCAGTTTGACGCTCGAACACGAAAAGAAAATCACGGAGTTTGAACTCGCGCATCCCGCTTTGACGTAGTAAGCACATCGGTATGCGTTTTTCAACCCAATTAGCCGTTGGGCGATAGCCCCGGTTTCCCAATTGCTCGACATTCGTCGAGAACCGGGGCTATCGCCCTTAGGCTATCAGTTTGTTTCACTCGTAGACTCATTCAACTCGGCGATGCGTTCGTCCCGATTTTCGATTGGTTTGTAGCCGAGTCGTTCCTTGGCGGCCGAGATATCGAAGTAGTGATCGACTCCCAATTGAGCAGCCACAAAGCGTGTCATCGGAGGCTCGCTTCGAATACCAGCCATGCGATACATTGTTTCGAGTACGCTCCCCAATCGATATGCCGCCTTGAGCGAGATGCTTTTCGTTGGCGGGGTCAAATTGGCTGATCGGAGAATCGTCGTCAGCCATTCCCAGCATTCTACGGGCGCTCCATCGGTGATGAAGTAGGGACGGCCCGATGCATTGGCGTCTTTGTCAAGCATGCGCTCCAATGCTAAACGATGCGCAATCGCGGCATGATCGACATGAACGGTGTCTATCCGATTCTTCCCATCGCCGACTCGCCGCAATCGACCTGACCGGCAGCGAGAGATAACTCGCGGTATCAAATGGGGATCGCCAACACCCCAAATGAGATGTGGACGTAGTGAGCAAGTTGCCAATCGCGAGTTGTTGGCCTCTAAGACATGTTGTTCCGCTATCGCCTTGGTCCGCGGGTAGTGGCACAACCAAGTTTTTGGATAGGGTGCCCGTTCGTCCATGTTGCGTTGGGCTGCTCCATCAAACGTAACCGACGGAGAGCTTGTGAACACAAAAGATCCGATGCCTTTGCTTTTGCAAACACTGAGCAAATTGTCCGTAGCGACAATGTTGGCTTGTTCGTATTGCGAGGCAGGCCCCCACACGCCAGCCAACGCGGCCGTGTGAATGACGGCGTCAACGCCAGAGCATGCAAGTTCACATGCGGTTCGCTCGGTTGCCGAGGCTTGAACGCACTCGACTCCCAACTGCTCAAGTTCGACATAGCGATTGCGGGCCAGGCCTCGAACGCGATAACCGGTCCGAAGCAGCTCGCGGCATATCGCTTGACCGAGAAAGCCGCCGTAACCGGTCACCAACACCTTTGTCGTCAACACCTTCGTCGACATTGCAACGCCGAGGCCTCAATCTTCGACTAACGTCTTGGGTTCGGGCAAAAACATGCCAACTACCAAAGCCAATACGGCCAATGAAGTCGCTACGTAACCTGCCGCTTGGGCGATGAAAATGGGCGATACTTTGTCTGTTCCCCCGGCAAGCCATGGTGCCACGAAATTGGTGGTGACGACTGCCATGCTAGTCCCGATCATACGCCCGCCGACATTCGTAGCGAAACTGCCGCCCGTACCCCGCAAATGCATGGGAAATACCTTCGGCAAGTACTCTCCAAAGTAGCTAAATTGCGCCACGGTCAGCAAGCCACACACTCCGTAGAACCACATGAAATTCGACCCTCCGGACTTAAACAATACGAAATAAGTCAGCGGTATGATAACCAGGGCTGGAACCTGAAATAGCTTCAACGTCAAGACTCGACTGAGACCGACAATAATGAAGACGGCAAGCAGGATACGGCCCACCAAGCCCCCCATTTCTTGAAATAACTGCACGGTATCGCCAACTTCAGCGACTTGTTTCGTCAATGGATCTTGAAGCTTCTTGTTGGCAATCAATTTGCCGCGAATTTCCTTGCGCTCGGGTGAACCCGGGGCCGTCAAATCGAGTTCGTTGTTGAGGGCTGCCGCTTCTCTGCGCAACGGTGCAAGTTCTTTGGCTTGCGCGGAAAGCTCAGGCAAACCCGGGGCAATGCTCTTGGGCGTCAATTGCAAAGCTCCGAATGCAATTCCATATGCGCAAGCGGACAGGAGTGCAGTAACGATCGTGGTTCGCCGAAATTCAGGTGCAAAGAGAGCTGAGATTTTTGGGCGTTTGAGCGTCCCTGCGGCTTTCTTCTCTTTCCAAATACGTGACTCTGGAACGAACGGCAAAAGAAGAGCAATGGGGATGGCTGGGAAAAAGCCTGTCATTAACAAATAACGCCAAGCGGATGGATCGGTACCATTGGGGGGCAATGGCAAACCAAGATGGTAGAAATTCTTGCTGTTTGCCAGCACGTAGACACTCACGAGTGTCACGAGCACTCCGCCCAGCGATGCGAACGCTTGTGTGATTCCGAGCCAACGCTCTCGTTGTTTCTTGTCTTCGAAGACTTCTGCCAACCATGTGATGGCAGCCACAAATTCAACGCAAACTCCGATAAAGGTTGTGCTTCGGAAAAAGATGAACATCGCTAACGATGTACTGTAAGCAGCGAAGAACGGAGAGAGCGAGTAAACAAAGATAGCGGCTGCCATGACGAATTTGCGTCCAAGTCGATCGGTCATCGCACCGCCGATCAAACCGAATACGCCGCCACAAAGAGCCGCGATCCAAAGCAGGCGACCGAACCACAAAGCGACCGAAGGATGGTTGAGCGGTAGATCCAGCAGTTCCGCAATTGCCGGAGGCGCGGTCAGCGGCGTCATCAGCAGTTCGTACGTGTCGAAAAGAAAGCCAATACTGGCAATGATGACAATCAACCAAGTGGTGAGCGAGAATTTGGACGTGTCTTGTGCCATAGTTTCCGTAGGACCCTAGGTGTGGAAATGGGAGGTGGGGCTGAATAATATCTCATGTTTGATCGGTTTTGGTTAGCCGTTTCGCTCTATTCTGGGCTTTTTGGGGAGACATTTTGACGGCACTTGCTCTTTTCGGTCTTCATGGGTTTGTGGTGCAATTCAAATTCTCTAGCGGCAACATCCCGTTTGTTTTTTTCATGTACACTTGAGATGCCAGCGAAAGACGGAAAGATACCGGTCCCGCGTGTGGCACGCAAACAACAAATTGAGTGTGAATGAGCTCGACCGTTACCCCCTTTGTCAACCAATTATTCGCCGCGATCGAGCGTTCTCGATCGCTGGAACAATTGTTGCAGGAACCTCTCACCTGGGCGATCAACGCCTGGAACGTCTCCGGCATTGTGCTCATGGTCGCTTCGAAGGGGGCTTGGAAAAGGACATTGCAATTGGGCAAGGTTTCCGCCGAACCGCCTGACTGGAACATCGCGAGCGAATGCCTCGACAACCGAAGCGTTCTTCGATCCGCCTTGTGGACCTATCTGCCGATCCATGCGGCAACCAACAAGAACCTTGTGTTATGTTGTCAGCCGGTGCTTAGCGAAACCGCCGCAGAGCGCGTGGTTGAGCATCTATCCCTGTTGGCGATGTCCATCGACACGTGGCACCGTCAACAGCAGAAAGCCCGTGACGTCGTCCGACTGAATCAGATATTGAATGTCGCGGCCGATTGGCACTCTCACCAAGACCTCGATCGCCTCCTACAAGATATTGCACAAGCCGCCACACGTCTGTTGCGCAGTGATCGCGCAAGTATCTTTTTGTGGGACAAGCCAGCTCGCGAACTGGTCGGTCACCCCGCTCTCGGCATGGAGGGCAAGCCGCTGCGCATCGCCGATGACAAAGGCTTAGCCGGCGCGGTTCTCAAAAGTTTGCAACCTCGACGTTGGGATCGGTCCGACCCGCATGATGAAGTCGATCGAAGAGTCGATTCTAGCAGTGGCTATCGAACGGATTCCTTGCTGGCGGTTCCATTGATCGATGCTCGCAACAAGCCTATGGGTGTTTTCGAAGTGATCAACCATGCCGACGGGCGATTCGACACTCAAGACGAAACAGACCTGATTGAACTTGCTCGTCATGCGTCGGCGGCGCTTGCCAACACACAGCAAATGCAACGCTTGGTGCAGACCCGCGATCGATTGACACACGATGCGCAACAGCAAGTTCAGCTTATTGGCAACTCGCCTGAGATGCAAACATTAAAGTCGACCATCACTCGCGTTGGCGACACCGATTTGGCAGTCCTTTTGTTGGGCGAAAACGGAACCGGCAAGGAAGTTGTCTCTCGCCAGATCCATTATCAAAGCAAACGACGCTTTGAACCGTTTATCGCAGTCAATTGCGCGGCGATTACCGAGACCCTGCTGGAGAGCGAACTATTCGGACATGAAAAGGGAGCGTTTACGGACGCACATGAGACCCGCAACGGGAAATTCGAATTGGCATCAGGTGGAACGCTTTTCCTGGATGAAATCGGCGACATGAGTATGGGCGGGCAAGCCAAACTGCTTCGTGTTTTGGAAGAAAAAGTGGTTGTGCGGGTTGGCGGCTCCTCCCCTATTCCGGTCAACGTTCGAGTCATTGCTGCCACCAATCAAAATTTAGTCGAGTTGGTTCAAAAGAAGAAGTTTCGTGAGGACTTGTATTTCCGATTAACGGTCGTGACCATGATGCTGCCTCCCCTGCGAAACCGGGGCGAGGACGTCTTGGATCTGGCCGACTTTTTCTTGACGATGTTTTGCACCAAGATAGGTCGGTCTAAACCGACATGGACCCCTGGTGCAAAACGCCGACTAGCAACTCACGATTGGCCTGGAAACGTTCGAGAACTTCGCAATATTGTGGAGCGGATTGCATACCTAACGACAGGCGATACGCTGGACGAATCGCAAGTCGACTTCGTCCGTTCACCGCGCATGATGGGTGACGGGATGGCGGCTTCGACTTTTGATTTGAACAAGACGCTCGGTGACGCGACCGCAGATTTTCAAACTCGGTTTATCGAAGAACAAATCAAAGCTTGCAGTCGCAACGTAACCCAAGCCGCCGAAAAGATGGGCTTACAACGCTCAAACCTTTATCGCAAAATGAAACAGTTAGGTATGAACCAACCAGAGTAATCGTTGTTTTTAGCATCGGGACGAATTCCGGAAGGTTCCAAGTAACAGCTAGGATGGCGCAGAAACACGCCGGAAGTCGCTGGCGGAAAGGGGCCAACAGGCGGGAAGAGACCTCGCCGTGCGCGGTCATGTGCGATCTAGCGAAAAGCGTGCAGTATCCGTTTGATTCCGATATATTTCACAGGTCGATCTAAGTTCTTCCCAGGAGAAAACGATATGCGAGCGGTTGTTTTGATCTTCTTGTTTTTGATTGGAACCCCTGCGTTTGGTCAGCAACCTAAGGAAATTATCAACAGCATTGGGATGAAGATGGTGCTGATTCTTCCTGGCTCATTTCTTATGGGCCCACCGACTAATGAGGTCGGAAGTCAAGAGTCGCTGCATTTAGTGACGATTAGCAATTGGTATTATTTGGGTACGTACGAAGTGACCCAGGATGAGTATCAAAAAGTTATTGGTCGCAATCCAAGCCGTTTCATTGGTGGTAAGAACCCTGTGGAATGCGTGAGTTGGGAGGACGCGGTTTCATTCTGCAGGAATCTATCTGAATTGCCGGAAGAGAAAGCAGCAGGGAGAGAATATCGTTTACCGACGGAATCAGAGTGGGAATATTCTTGCCGCGCTACTAGTGGTGATGCCTATTCATTCGGTGACACAGCGGACTTGCTCGGGGAGTTTTCGTGGTTTGATAGAAACGCTGCACGCCAAACGCACGAAGTGGGCGAGAAAAAGGCGAACCGATGGGGTTTGTATGACATGCACGGGAACGTCTGCGAGTGGTGCCAGGACTGGTATGATTTTTATCCATCTACCAAGGAAACAGACCCAACGGGACCGATTTCAGGCTCGTTTCGCGTCCGGCGTGGCGGGAGTTGGAGCCACCAAGCGAGGTTTTGCGAGGCAGCGTACCGTTATGCGGGCGAACCGACCAACCGCTCCTGGGTCTGCGGCTTCCGCGTGGCACTGACGCCGCCTACTAAGCAACGGGAAACGGTATCAAGAAAGTGAACGAGAAAACGACATGTTGGGACGACGCAGTTTCGTTCTGCAAGAATCTATCGAAATTATCGGAGGAGAAAGTATACTACCGACAACGAGCACGACCAGGAGCCCGAGCCCGAGCACCAAAACGAACAAACGCAGATCATCGTCGTGACAAATGCCCCCCAGTGAGTAAACACATGATTCGATTCTTGACTTGCATTCCATTGATTACGCTTTTCGCCATCTCGCTCCAAGCCGATGAAGGAATGTTTCCGATCAGCGAACTGGCCCGGCTCAATCTGCAAAACAAAGGCATGCAACTTACTCCAGGTGAGCTGTTCAACTCGGAACAAGTGAGTCTGGTGGATGGAATCTGCCGCGTGAACGGGTGCACCGGGTCGTTTGTTTCCAGCGATGGGCTCATCATCACGAACCACCATTGCGCTTTCGACGCCATTCAAAAAGCCAGTACTTCGGCAAACGACTTTTTGCAAAAGGGTTTCATTGCCAAGGAGCGTTCCAAGGAAATCCCCGCATCGGGATACAACGTTCGTATTACCGAGGGTTACTCGGATGTCTCCGCGAAAGTCTTGTCGGCAGTCACGGACAACATGACGTTTCTCGAACGCACCAAGGCCATCGAGAAACGCCGCAAACAAATCGAACAAACGGCGGAACAGGAGAACAAAGGCCTGAGAGCGGAAGTGGCAGAAATGTTTGCTGGAAAAACGTATGTCTTGTTCCTGTATACGTATCTCAAAGATGTGCGGTTGGTGTTCGCGCCACCTATCTCGATCGGCGCATTCGGCGGTGAAGCCGACAACTGGGAATGGCCTCGTCATACCGGCGATTTCTCGTTCATGCGAGCCTACACGGCACCAGACGGTTCGTCCGCCGATTACTCCCCAAACAATATTCCCTTTCACCCGAAGCGACCCATCAAGGTTGCACCGCAGGGTGTCAACGAAGAAGACTTCGTTTTCTTGTTGGGGTATCCAGGTCGCACCGTCCGGCAAAAGACAGCAAGCTACTTTCGATCTGAGCAAGACGTGCGTCTCCCTGCCATCGTTGAACTCTACGGTTGGCAAATCGGAGAAATGGACCGGGCAGGCGCATCCGACCGCTCGATAGCCATCAAGCATGCATCCAGATCCAAGTCGTTAGCCAATGTTGAAAAGCGCTCGCGCGGGCAACTGCTTGGGATGGTCCGAACGAACATCGTCGCAACACGCGAGCAGCAAGAATCGGAGTTGCAAGCGTTCATCCAGGCCGATCCTCAACGCATGGCGAAATATGGATCCCTGCTCAAAGACATCAGCCTTGTTTATGACGAAATGACCTCCAAAGGCCCGCTCGAGATCCACTTGAAGGAACTCAAGTCCGCCTGTCGAGCCATGTCATTTGCATTCACGCTTTACGATGCAGCGGTCGAGCGAACCAAAGAAGATATCGATCGCGAAGCGCCTTACATGAATCGCAACTACGACCTGACGATTCAGCAACTCAAGCTCGATATTTCGGACTGGGACGCGGCGACGGATGCACGGATGTTGCAAGGCATTTTGACTCGGCTAAGCAAGATCTCGGCCTCGAACGAGGTCGAAGCATTGAAAAAACCACTCGCGAATCTAGACGATGCCACATCGCTTCTGAAATCAACGCGTCTCGGACAGGTCGCGTTTGTTGACGAGTGCTTAAAGAAGTCACCGGACGAACTCGCTGCGAGCGGCGACGGGCTTCTCTCGTGGATGATTCGGCTTTATCCGACGTACAAACAACTTCGAGACTTAGACAAGGAGCGAGACGGTCGACTGGGTCAACTCTACGGTTCGTTGATGGAAGCCAAGCAAGCGTTTCAGCCCGCAGTATTTGTACCGGACGCGAATGCAACCCTTCGGATTACTTATGGACGAGTGCGAGGCTATTCGCCAGCGGATGCCATCCTAAAGACCCCCATATCGACGCTGCAAGGTGTGATCGAAAAGACCACAGGCGTTGAGCCCTACATTACTCCTCAAGAAGTGATCGATCGCTATCGAGCCAAAGACTTTGGGCCATTTGTGCACCCGAAACTTGGGCAAGTTCCGGTCGCAATCCTTTACAATACCGACACCACCGGTGGAAACTCGGGGAGTCCGGTGTTGAACGCAAAGGGCGAACTCGTGGGAGTCAATTTCGACCGAACTTTTGAAGCGACCATCAACGACTTCGCGTGGAATGAAAGCTACAGTCGCTCGATCGGAGTCGACATTCGCTACGTGCTTTGGGTGACAGGTTGGGTCTACAACGCAAAGCATTTGTTAGACGAAATGGGGATTCGTTAAGAATCGCGTTCGAACGAGCACCCTCACGCACCTTACCATTTTTCCTAGCCACAAAAAATCACAAAAGCCACAAACCGGATGATCTGTTGAATCGAACTTTCAAACTTTTTGTGGGCTCTGTGCCTTTTAGTGGCTAGCAGGTCGCCATCCCGTATAATGGATAGCTACCAGCCAGCACATACCAAAATCGCAAATCTCAAATCTGAAATCCCAAGCTTAGTCAATGGCGGTTTACATACGAGCTCCAAGAACTAATTCCGTGATCCGGCGAGCCGCAAAGCGGTGACATGTGTTCCGATCTCGAACTAGAACTGAAAAGGCTAACCTGTTTCGTCGGGTTGATCCACTGAGTTCTTCGCAGTGGGGCTTGGTTCGTTTTGCAGTGGCATCCTGCCAGCTTCCTTCAATGCGCGTTGAAGGACCATTTCGATTTGGCTGTTCATGCTTCGAAACTCGTCATCCGCCCAGCGACGAACGGCCTCCAGCGTCGCTGGACTAAGTCGCAATAAAAAGGAGTCTCGCTTTGCCATTTCAACCATTCCCCATAGCGAATCAAATTAGGAATAGAGCGAACCCACATTGAGAACCGGATGGGGATTGCGGTCGCTGCACAACACGACCATCAAGTTGGAAACCATCGCAGCCCGACGCTCATCGTCCAATTCAACAATCTTGTCGCGACTCAACTGATTCAAGGCTAACTGGACCATCCCAACGGCTCCCTCGACAATCTTCGCTCGGGCCGCAACGACGGCATGTGCCTGTTGACGCTGCAACATGGCCGATGCAATTTCAGGCGCGTAGGCGAGATGGCTGATTCGAGCTTCGATGACATGCATACCTGCATTATCCAAGCGTTCTTGGATATCGTGGCGAAGTTGGTCGCTCACTTCCTGAGTCGAGCCACGCAACGACATTTGATGGTCTTCGCTGTCGTAGGGATGACGCGTTGCTAGGTTTCTTAGCGCTGCTTCACTCTGCACGGCAACGTAGTCTTCATAGTCATCCACCTGGAACAATGCTTCTGCCGTATTGACCACTTTCCAGACCACCACCGCTGAAATTTCAATTGGATTGCCATCGCGATCATTTACCTTGGACGGTCGGCCGTGGGTGCGGGATTTGGCTTGAATGACTTGCCCCGCCTCGTTCTTCTTTTCGCTAACGTTGGTTGCGCCGGTTTCAAAATTGCGAATCCTGAGCGAGATCTTTTTCTTCGAGAAGAACGGATTCACCCAGTAGAAGCCCGATTTGGTAACGGTACCGCGATAGTCACCAAACAAAAGGAGCACCCGCGCGTCGTTCGGTTGAATCGCCATTAGACCGAACAAACCAATGAAAATCGCCACCGCTATCACCGCAAGGCAAACCCCTACCACGACTCCCAGTGCGTTCGAGAAAAACCCATTCGCCCCCAGTCCTATCACAACCGGAATGGTTGCTAGGCCGCACAGCAGCACAAACAGCATCCCCCAACCAGAACTCGGCACCAGTGTCTTCTCATTGCATACTTCGGCCATTTCGAATTCCCCTTTTTCAAAAGCAAACCGTCGAAAACGATATCTAAGTGATATCACTATGATATGCAAATTGTCGGGGTTGGCAAGGTGAAATTCGCGGAAAAAATCTATGGTTGTCGGAGGATGGTTTTCGCTCGCATTAGTGCGCGAGTCTCAGAACGCGAGTGTCATCTTTACCCACATTTCGCAGCACGCCAGACTCGAAATCCCAAGGGATTTGGGTGATCCCAGCGCGTTTTCTCCCCCTCGCCCCGCTTCTATGAGTACAGGGCGAGGGGAGCAAGATCAAAAGATGTGACGCGAGTCCCAGAGCGCGAGTTACTGTCCGTTGCTGCCGCCGTTGAGTACGTACGCCAATAGGTCGAGCACTTCGTCCTTGCTCATCATGTCGATCAAGTTGAGCGGCATCGGCGAAACTTTCGACGGTGCGATACTTACCACCTTCTTGCGATCGAGCGTGACTTTTTCGTTGGGGTTCGTCGGGTCCGTATTAATAGAAATCGTGTCTCCATTGAGATTGACGACCACTCCGCGATACCGCTCGTCGTCCTCGGTGATCACATCGATGGGAACGAATTGCTCATTGATCTCTTTGCTCGGAACCATGATCTGCTCCACCAAATCACGAACCGAATAACGGCGACCCGCGCTCGTTAAATCTGGACCGTTCATGCCCCCTTGATTGTCAAAGCGGTGGCAAGTGAAGCAAGCAGCCGCTCCAAACATCTTTCGTCCGTTCTCAAGATCACGTGCTTTGATCCCATCGGCCAGCGACCCGTTTTTCTCCAGTTCCTGGCCGGCCAGTTTTGAGATTTGATCGAATGTATATCCGTTCTCTTTGCGTCCTGCGAACAACGCACCTACGTTTTCGATGGTCGTTTTTTGAACGGGTTTTCTTTCCAGGACTTCTTTGAGCGATTCTTTCTCGCTGTCGGTCAGTGTGAGCAATGCATCGTTGCGAATGAATTCGATAAACTTTTCAAAACTCGCTCCGCCTCGATAGTTGGACGCCTTCAAAAGCCATTCCAAGTAGGCGGTACGAGTCTGTTTCGTCCAGCCCGTTTTCAACATCCTGAGCGATCGCGCGTACTCGATTTGAGCTTCTTGGCTCGGTGCACTTTCAATCAATGCCATTCCCTTTTCTGCAACGGTTGGCGATTCTAAAAACACCAACGTTTCGCAGAGCAACCAATTGAGCTGAAATGACTTCGCTGGGAACCCACTATCCAGTTTCGCAACCCAACGCTTTGCAACCGTCGGTTCGGGAAGTCCAAATCGATTGAAAGCGATTTCGACGGTTCGGACGAAGTTGCGTTGAAGTTCAGGGGACAATCCAAGCCACTCAATACTCTCAAGTGCGCTGAGGATTTTCGCACCGTTGGATGGGTCCGTGGCGGGTGTCTTGTCGGTTCGGAGCATAGGACACACTCCGCCAAGACGCGTTGCTGCGAGCAATGCTTCGATTTGCGTTGCTGCATCTTTTTCACCCAACGCACGAGGCAACCAGCTTGCAAGCGGTTGATGCTCGAGGACTGTGCGCGCCGCCCAGCGGATGAATCGGTCCTCATGCTTTAGGTAGGGCCAAGCGACATCGACGGCGTTTGGATCTTGTTTGCCATGGAACGCCTCGAGCTTGTGCCTCAAGGCTCGCTCTGTGGATCCGATGGCCGATTCCGGCTGGACTTTCGCAGTGGGTTCCGAACCTGTGTAGGTGACGCGGTACAAACCTGACTGGACACGTCGCCCACCGATCGTGAAATACATAGCGCCATCCGCCGGATTGATGATGGCATCGGTCAGCGGCAGCGGCAATCCCGAGATGAAATCCTCTTTGGTCGCAGTGTAACTTGAGCCGTTCGGCTCGAGATGGACCGCATAGAGCTTGCCCCAACTCCAGTCGAGAATAAATAGTGCCTTCTGGTACTTGGCCGGAAACTTGGCTCCATATCCGAATGTCGTTCCGGTGGGTGAGCCGGGACCAATATTGATCGTCGCAGGCAAGTTGTCGGCATAGAACTCGGGTCGTTTGCCGGCTCCGTTTCGCCAGCCGTATTCCGATCCACTAACAACGTGATTAACGCGGGTCGGGCGATACCAGGAGGTGTTAAAGTCGTATTCCATGTCGGCATCGTAAGTGAACAACTCGCCTGCATCGTTGAGCGAAGCGTCGAAAATGTTTCGATAGCCACTCGAAAAGACCTCAAAGTTCTTTCCATCAGGTGTGACTCGGTAGATGATCCCGCCGGGTCCTACAACATCTCGCATGAAGCCACGGCCGTCCGGCATTCGGGGTAACAAGTGGTCTTCGCCCCAAATGGCAGGCACGGGCGAGGTAGGACTGGATTGGGTAAGTTTCGCGCCATTGCCACACACCAAGAAAAGTCCCTTGCCATCAGGCGTGGGAACAACGGCATGCACACCGTGGTCGCCGTTGGCAATGATTTCGCGAAGCATTTCTACCTTGTCCAATTCATCATCGCCATCGCTGTCTGAGATGCGATAGAGACCCGATGGGATCTTTTTCTCGTAGTCGTTGACTCCAATGTACAAGGCACCAAAAGCCCACGCCATTCCGTTGACCGCACGAATATCGACTGGCATTCTTTGAACGGTGGTCGGATCCAATGGTTTGCCAAGCGCCGGTGCTGCGAATCGGAACAACCCACCGTATTGATCGCTTGCAATGATGCGGCCCTTGTTGTCCAAGCAAAGATTCACCCATGAGCCTTGTTCTCCGCCGGGCACCGAATAGAGGAGCTCAACTTGAAAGTCTTTGGCAACTTTGACCCGATCGATGGGTGTCGCTTTGTTTTCATTCACGACGGGCCCGACCTCGGTGGATTTCCCTGATCTGGGCTTGGAATTGTCTTTTGCCTTCTTCTCTTGGTTTTCTTTCTTGGCTGCGTTGACTGTCGGCTCATTAGCCTCAGGCGGTGCATTCGGGGTCGGAGCAACAGCCGTCGTGTTTTTGGGTGCGTTCTTCTTGGCTTGAGGGCCCGCCTTCTTGATTGCATCTTTCGGAATCGGGTGTTGTTCCAGGGTTATCAAATCTCCGTCGGGCAACTCCTTCAAGAAAATGTCCTTGATCTCGACTTTCATGGCTGGACCGCGGTGCACTTGAAACGCGACTAGACCCACCAGTTCGCGTTCCGATTCTTGATGGTCAACGATGTCGACCGTCGTTTTGCCGTTAACTTGGTGTATCAAATGATTCCCCCGGGCGATGATCTTGTATTCGTTCCAATCGGCAACATTCACTTCGACAGGCGCATCTTTTTTGGCAACCCACTTGTCCCCCGAGGCATCGACGATGATCTGTTCGCCATTCGCGGCAACGATTCCGCGGCCGCGTTCGTCGTAGAGCATCGCATTATTGGCGGCGACGGGATGAATGTCGCACTGATAACCGCCCACGGACCATTTGCCGACGTCAGGAAGTTCTTTGCTGCGGTATTGTACCCCCGAGTTGTTGCCCGATTGACGCACCATCATTCGCAGCTCGAAGTTCTTGACGACGCCGCCTCGCCAGATCAAAAACTGATTGTAGGGTAACGGCTCATCTGCTTTGGTTACGCCCGTGATCACGCTGTCTCGAACACTCCATAATTCCGGATTGCCATCCCAACCGCTTAAGTCCTTTCCATTGAAGAGCGATTTTTCTTGCCCAACCAATGCGGGCCCAACCAATGCGGGAGAGAAAAGAAGCAACCAACCAAGGGCGAGCAGACGGGAGAGTTTGACGTAGAGCATGATGGTGGTGTGGTTAGAGACGAAGCGAGGCAGGAAGGATGGAATCGACAGACTCACACTATGGCTTATTCAGAGAAAATTGCAACTTGGGGAAGCCGTAGGACAGGCTGCCAGCCTGTTTTTTCGTTGACAGGCTGCCAGCCTGCTCTACGAAAATCAGCAATCTCAGGGAAGATCATTCGGCGGAAGTTCCAGACAATCCAAGCCTGCAATCGACAGGAAATTCGCAAGGATTTCGTAGCCGACGGTTGTCAAAATCGATTCCGGATGGAACTGTACCCCAAACACAGGAAAACGTTCATGCTCGATGGCCATGATCGATCCGTCCTCGGACCACGCTGTCGCCCTAAGGCATGCGGGCAAACTGCTCGGTTCAATGACCAGCGAATGGTATCGCCCTACGACAAACCGAACAGGAATGCCGGAGAACAGTCGACTGTCGACGTGTACAATCTCACTGCTCTTGCCGTGCATTGGGGCAGTTGCTCGGACAATTTTTGCACCAAAGGCTTGGCCGATGGCCTGATGTCCTAAACATACGCCTAGAATCGGGACGCGATCCGACAAGCGACGCACCACTTCCATTGAGCAACCCGCTTCGTCGGGTGATTTCGGACCAGGCGAAATGACGATGGCATCCAGTCCTAACCGGCCAATCGCTTCGACAGTAATCGCATCGCTTCGAACGACGAGCGTGGAGTGCCCAAGTCGCTGTAGATAGCGATCGAGGTTGTAAACGAAGCTATCATAGTTATCGAGCAACAATATCATGTTGGAGACGGTGCTTTGCCGGCTTTGAGTGCTTTGCCGGCTTCGAGTGCTTTGCTGCCCGCTTCAAGGACTTCGACAATGCGATCTACATCGTACACGCATCCGCCCCACGTGCCACCGCTTACTTTTTGAAGAGCGGCCCAAAGTCGCGTGTCGTCTGGCAGTCGTTCATCGGGTCCAAGACCTGGGTGCAGTTTCCTTGCCGCAAGTACCGCGACTCCTTCCTCAGGAGCAAACTCTCGCCCATCGAAACCAATGAAATTCACGGAAGCTTCTAACGTCGATCGATCGATTGAGATATGGATCAAGTCCTCATTCTGAATCTTGCCGATCGGTCCACCTGCGAGAGCCTCTGGTCCGACGTGTCCGATACATGCGCCCGTGCTAACTCCCGAGAACCTGGCATCGGTGATGACAGCAACATGTTTGCCATATTCAAGGTGTTTCAGTGCGCTAGTCAATTGGTAGGTCTCTTCCATACCGGTCCCCATCGGACCTCGACCAATCAATACGACGATATCGCCAGCCTTGAGCGGACTCGGGTGCTGCCCCTTGGCTGCTGCTACGGCTTCCTTTTCGGTCGTAAATACGCGGGCCGGTCCAGTCTTGCGATAGACGCCATCGTCATCGATGACCGACGGATCAATTGCGGTCGATTTGATGACCGAACCATCCGGGCAGATGTTTCCTTGCGGGAAACAAACGGTGCTGGTCAATCCCATGGCTCGGGCTTTTGTCGGTGGAATGATGACATCATCCGCATGCACGCCGTCTCGTTCGTACAACATTTCTCTCAACGCAACGCGGCGATCCGACTTTTCCCATGCATCGAGGATTTCATGCCAAGTGGAGCCTGAAATGGTTTTTGAATCACAGCGAGCGATACCGAGCTCACGAAGATGCCACATAATCTCCGGCACGCCACCGGCCAAGAACAAGCGGACGGTCGGATGGTATTTAGGTCCATTGGGGAGGACATCGACAAAGCGTGTCACTTTGCGATTAATGTCTTTCCAAAGCTCGAGCGGTGGTCGAGGAACTCCCGCTGCGAATGCCACGGCGGGCACATGCAATAATAGATTGGTGGATCCGCCACAGGCCGCATGCACTGCGATCGCATTGTAAAACGAATCCTCGGTTAAGACGTCTTTTAAGGTGCTTTTGCGTTGATACTGGTCCCAGAGAGCCGCCGCCGATTGCCTCGCCATTTCAAGCCAAATAGGCTGACCGCTAGGTGCAAGCGCTGCGTGCGGCACAGTCATTCCCAATGCTTCCGCAATCACTTGACTCGTTGCTGCTGTCCCCAAAAACTGACACCCTCCGCCAGGTGAACCGCAGGCGCGGCAACCGGCTTCGGCTGCTTCTTCGAGAGAAATCAAGCCGTTGGTATAGCGTGCACCGATCGTTTGAACTTTTCCCAAGTCTTCTGCTTCGCGGGCAGGCAACGTAACTCCCCCCGGAACGACTACGCTCGGTAGATTTGAAATGCCAGCCAGTGCAAGCATCATAGCGGGAAGCCCTTTGTCGCAGGTTGCTATTCCGAGAACACCGCGCCGTGTGGGCAAAGAACGAATGAGACGTCGAAATACGATGGCGGCATCGTTGCGATACGGGAGCGAATCGAACATGCCAACGGTGCCTTGTGTTCTGCCATCGCAGGGGTCGCTCACGAAGCCAGCGAACGGAACTCCACCCTGATTGCTCAGCCAATCCGCCGCAGCCCGCATCATGAGTCCGACTTCCCAGTGCCCCGTGTGATAACCCAGCGCGATCGGTTGGCCATCTTCGCCACGAATGCCACCCTGTGTGCTGAGCAACAGGAACTGGGGCCCCATCATTTTTTGGATGTCCCAGCCCATTCCCGCATTCTGCGTCCAACCAAACAAATCCCCGCTTGACCATGTTCGCAGCATTTCGTCGGTCAACGGCAATTGCCCACGCGGACCTTCGCCTTGTGTTTCAAGTCCAAGCGATCGTTTTGAAGGTCCAAACCAGTTATCTAACGAGAATGCACTTGCCATGGGATGAGCGAAATCTGTTGGAGACATCATCAAAACAAAAAAACAAAGGCAGCCTGAAAAGACTGCCTTTGCTCTTGTACTTACGTTGATTGTAGTTGTAGATCGGGTGATCCGTATAGACCTTTCCGCCTAGCGGTTCAGGGCGACGCCGAAGGTAAAGGCTGGCATAATCAAGTTCTGATTGTTCATGTTCTGATCGCCCCCTTCTGTGGAAGTGGATCCTCTCCAGATACCTCGACCGAAGTATAGCATGGCGAATCCACCGCGAAGATCAAGATACTTGGTTGCCTTGAAAGCACCCTCGACCCTTAGATCAAAGCCGATCGTCGATCCTTCATCCCGTCTGCCGCTGAATGTTGTTCCGACTCGGTCGCCGTCGGTCAGGGAAGGAACACCAATCTCAGCCGGGTTTGCGTAGGTCGAAGTCGTGACTCTTCGAGAGGTTTCCTGATTTTGATAAACGTGACCTCCGAAAAATTTCATGTCGTTCGACAATGTCCATCGGTTGATGAATTTCGTGTACCGGTATCCGACTTGCCCGAGCACCATGTAATTATTCGTTTGGACGTGATCTCGAATGATGGTCTCAAAAGTTCCGGTAATGGCAGGTGGTACGTCAGTATCGACAACGAAGCCAGTTAGATACGTATCATTGTGAGCACCATCTCCGAAAAACGCATATCGCAGACCTATCATGGGTTCTAGAATTCCGCCGTAGCGGTAGGGTTCCATTCGCCAAGTTTTGTTGGCTTCGAAACTCGCAAACGAACCAACATTCAGGCTGTTTTGAAGGTCGTAAACTCGTTCACCATCCTTGTCGTTCTCTCGAAGCCAAGTAATAAAGGGGCCGCCCGTTGTTGGCCCAATCAAACCCGTGCCTGGAGGACCTTGACCATTCGTCCCACCGGTCGGCCCGTTACCACCTTCGTCAGTACCGACAAACTGATTTAACCTCTGTTGCCTCACGGTATCGTACACGTTTGGCCCCCCGACATCCATCGCGGAGAAACTCCAGCCGGATTCTTTGCTATTCATCCAACCGAAGTCGTATCGATTCCCCCATGTGTAATCAATCGCGAAGCTGGCTGCCTCGGTCGTCGACCGATTCAGGCCGATACTCAAGCGATCGTATGTCACATAGAACCCGTTATTCGCACGTTGCCGTGCGGTCAGATCCTGCATGTCTTGCAACTGAACAGGTGCAAAGAATTGCCAATCTGGATCGAACTCCATCGGCTCCGAGAAGGGATGGTATCCGTCATCGGAAACTCCAATCTGGCTCGACACGGCAAGAGCCGCTAAAACAAACATTCGAATCGTACGTTGCAATACAGACATAATAAATCTTCCACCGTTCCACTAAGGCTTTGCACGATCCGGCTGGCAAGTCCAGGCGACCGTCTGAAATCGGGTTGTGCTGCTAGTATCGGAACTGCGGGCCGTTGAAATTGAATCGGTTTAGGTAAAGCGTAGCGAAAAATCCGATCCTTTCATGCAAGAGATCGCTAGCAAAGCCAGGGTCTTAGGAGAGCGGTAGACTGAAAACTACCAATCATAACCCGATACGTAAGTGAGGGACCTGCAAAATGGTCCCTTGCTTACGGGCTCGGGTTGGGATGCTGCAATCTGCCGGTCGCCTTCATTCTGGGCCGTTTGAGAATGAGCGGGTGTCGTATTTCGCTCGTTTGTTAATTGTTGACCAAGGCGTCGCGACAAACGGTTGGTACCGATTCCTCGTTTGGCAATGCGAAGACTGGAAGATGGTATGCCATCAACTTGGCGGCCGAGTCTTGCAGACCATCCAGATCGTGTTGATTCACGATGGCTGAAACGGCGAAACCCCGTCTGCGAAGAAGCCCCAATGCCAACGCCATCGCGTCATCCACCTGTTGAATCAGCACCAGAACTGACAATTGCCTTGAAAAACGGTTTTGCGTTTCCATAATCAAATCGCTTAACTGCATCCCATCGGTTCGCTCGAGCCTTGCCAGTGTTCGATGCATTTCTGCAAAATGCTCTGGGCCGCGATTCGCATCGACGACGACAGGTCTCAGTCGGTCGCTCAACGTTTTCATTTCGACATTGGCGCGCACCGAGTCGCGATCGGAATAATCCCGTTCCAGGTGCATTTGACGCACGCGGTCAGCAGCATCGCGACCGTTGCTAATCAAGCCAAATGGCTGATTCATCATGTACAGGGTATGCGCCAGCGATGCCGCCATGGTTACGGCAAGATCCGTGCGAAGCGGCTCATTGCGGTCGGGATTGCTTTTTTTGTGCATGTCCAAAACCAGCATTGCGCCTTGGATACATGTCGGTTGGAAGATCCGCGTATGAAGTGTTCCGGTTCGGGCTGTCGCCCGCCAATGAATTCGATTGAGTGAGTCCCCCGCTCGATACTCTCGAATACCAACCATTTGGGTTGGGTCCTCCATGGATCTATCGTTCACGTGTAGGTCCCCCATCGGTCGCCGGCTCATGACGTTGATACCCTGAAGCGGAACGAGTTTGGGCAGAACCAATACATAGTGCGGCTTCGACATGATTCTATAATTCCGATGCAAACCGAGCAGATCGCCCGTCTCCATTACAGTTGGACCTAATTGAAAATAGCCTCGCCGGATGGCTCGTATCGAGTAAGTCATCAGCGCGGTTTGTCTAGGCTGAAAGAAATAGAGTTTGGCTGGTTGCCCAGATACTTCCAAAGCACGGTGTGGCTGCGAAATGGCTCGTTTGGGCAAAACATCTTCTGCGAACAACCAGGGAATGTAGTAGCCTGAGTGGTTTCGGATTTTCAATCCGACAGAGAAACTGTCTCCAATTTCAAGCTCCGAACTGGTTACCGTTCGTTCAACGGTCAGACTCTCGGCCCATCGATTGGCAAAAAATCGCGTCAATTGAAAAACGACGAGGAGCGTACAAGCACCAAGTGCAAAAAGATTAGCCCCAGTCACGAACCCGACAAGCAACACCAATGCGATGATTGGTAGAATGTGCATGGACGGTGCCTCGGCTCAGCGGTGGAATGTGCGGCAGGCGCAAGACGCTTGAAGCGGCTTGGCATCGCCAGACCAGTATGACTCTACGCCACGAAAAGAAAAGCGGCATCTATTCGTTCGACCAAGGATGGCTTGCCATTTCGCCTAACGATAGGATTGTGATACAATCGCGGGGTGCGCGATCGCAAGATCCCGCCCGCGTGCTGGAGCAGGGGACCAAAGTCTAGACGCAGTAAAAAAACCAACAATACTAGGGCAAATCGGTCTGCAAATGGGTGAATCAGATGGGCGTGGGCACATTGTCGTTGCAGACGGGTGCGAAATTAATCTCAAAAACCGCTATCTGGCGGCGGTTTTAGCATTTCTCTTGCCGGGTGCGGGACACTTTTATCAAGGCCGACGAAACAAAGCGTATCTGTTTGCCGTCTGCATTCTGGGACTTTTCTTCCTGGGAATGTTTGTTGGGCAAGGACGGGTCGTCTACGCTTCTTGGAGTCCGGATGAGTATCGCATCCAGTTTCCCGCCCAACTTTTTGTTGGGATTCCTGCTTTTCCTGCTGCCGTCCAAGGGTGGTTGCATCGCAACGATGGAAAACAAAACTTTGGCAGGCGAGTTCAAGCGGAAAATGCATCATGGAATTGGTCCAATTTCATGGCCCCACCCGCGAACAAGGACGAGTTGTCAGCATGGCACAAAGCGACTTCCGCAGGTTTTGAACTCGGGTCGCTGTTCACCGCAGTTGCCGGCTTGCTGAATTTGCTTGCAATCTTTGATGCGTTCGCTGGCCCGATGCCACTGCCAACCTCAGAAGAGCGGCGGAAAAAGAAAACCTAGGTCATGAACTCAAACGATGGCGAATTTGCAAAACTCGCAGAAGTTGCAGAAATCGCAAACGCTCTTGTGCTCTCCATTGCGCGATTCCGTTCGGTTGCGGTCGCGTTTTCAGGGGGGGTCGATAGCGCTGTAGTCGCCGCTGCGGCCCTGAAAGCAATTCAGGGTAACGCTATTGCCATAACCGGCATTGGTAGTGCTGTCGCGAGTAGCGAACTCGATTCTGCTCGAAGCGTTGCGGCATCGATCGGCATACGGCATATCGAACTCTTGACTGGCGAAATCGATGATGCCAATTACGTTCGAAACGACGCAAAACGATGCTATTTTTGCAAGTCGAATCTATACCAAACCTTGCAAACCTGGGCAAACGAGAACGGCATTGAGCGAGTGCTCTCCGGGACAAATCTTGACGATTTGGGCGACTATCGGCCAGGCCTTCAGGCTGCGACGGAACACTCCGTGGTCGCACCGCTCGCCGAATTGAAAATCGACAAACAAATGGTTCGTCGCCTGGCTCGCTATTTCGAACTTGCGATCGCGGATAAACCCGCTTCACCATGTCTAGCGAGCCGAATCGCATATGGTCAGTCGGTCACTCCGGAGCGACTCCGGAGCATCGAAAGCGCGGAGTCTTTTTTGACATCACTGGGTTTTTCGGACGTTCGGGTCAGGTTGCACGGTGACGCGTTGGTGAGAATCGAACTTAGCCTTGCGGACTTGGGAAGAGCCTGCGAAACAACCGTTCGGAATGCGATCAATGCGAGAATGCAGGAGCTAGGATTCAAGTTCGTGACGCTCGACTTGATGGGTAGGCAGTCTGGTTCATTGAACAGAACCCTCCCAATTATCGTGGTTTAGTGGTTTTAGCCTTTCCAAGAGAGTGTCGCAATGGAAAAAAATTTGTTACATTATTGGGCAAATAGTTCGGCGACCATCCGAGTTGCCTCGCGAAGTTTTGGTGTTGATTAGAGTTTGGATTGCAACGAAAAATAAGGGCGTGGATTATGAAATGGGAAGGCCGAGAAAAATCGTCCAACGTCGAAGATCGACGCGGAATGAGCATGGCTGCGGGTGGACTCGCGGTCGGCGGCGGGCTTGGAACGCTTGTCTTAATCTTGATCATGATGTTTCTTGGGGCAAATCCAGCGCAGTTGATGGAACAAGTTGGGCAACAAAAGCCGAAGCCCTCGGTCCAGGCCAAAATAGATCCAGCGCAAGATCGCGACGCTCCGCTGAAGGAATTCGTTTCCGTGGTGATGCGCGACACCGAAGATGTTTGGGGCAAGCTGTTTCGTGAGCAGCTTGGCGCTCGCTACCAAGAGCCGAAACTCGTTTTGTTCACCGGCGAGGTGCGTTCGGCGTGCGGAAGTGCCACTGCATCCGTGGGGCCCTTTTATTGTCCCGGTGATAGCAATGTTTATCTTGATTTCGAATTCTTTCGCGTACTCAAGGACAAACTCGGTGCGCCAGGGGACTTTGCAATGGCTTATGTCGTTGCGCATGAGATTGGCCACCATGTTCAAAACCAACTTGGGCTCTCGGCCAAAGTGCAAAACATGCAAAACAGAGCAGGTAAAGTCGAGAGCAACCAACTCAGTGTGCGGACGGAGCTTCAAGCAGACTACTTGGCTGGCGTTTGGGCCCATCATGCTCAAGCCACCAAAAAAATCTTGCAGGTTGGAGATCTCGAGGAAGCCATCAACGCTGCAAGCAAAATCGGGGATGATGTCTTGCAAAAACAAGCAACCGGTCGCGTTCGTCCTGATGGATTCACCCACGGGACGGCCGCGCAGCGTCAAAGGTGGTTTGCGTTAGGCTTGAAGACAGGTGATGCTAATGCGATGATGAAGCCTTTCGAGGTCGAATACGATTCATTGTAGTTCTCCCTTCTAATCGCGAACAACTAACTCCGCAAACCTTTATATGGCTGTTCGAATCCCAGTCGTCATCAGTCAGCACGAACGCCGATCGGGTTCGGTAGCCGACTATGAGGAGCAGTTGGTAACGCGATTGATCTTTGAGAACGGTTTAGATGCAACACTGATTGCCGATCTAAACTCGATTGCGATCGATACAACAGATCATCTTTGTATCGAAGGACTCAAAGGTGATTTTGCCTTGGCATCATGGTCGTCGGCAGCCTACGTCTGTGAGCACTTGCATCGACTTGGGATGCCATCCATCGAAATCGTTCCAGTGGATGGTAGTCCCAAGATGCTTTCGAATCAAAATGGTGGGATTCCGAAAAAAATCTACTTCGTTTCTTTGGCGACCAATGTTCCAATTGAGAGCACGATTCGCACGCTTCGCGATCTTAGAGAAGCGCGTTCGATTCCTGTATTTTCTATTGGTTTATCACCTCATGAAAAAAAACCCAGCGCTGCGATAAAACTGCCACTGGTCTCGCTCGTATCTGCATTGCCTATTGAGCCGAAAAAAAGTACTCTACCCGCGTCCAACTTGCTAAATGAGGATGTCGATGTCGATGACGAAGAGTTCCCGAACATCGATCAACTCATGGACGACCTCGACAAGTTCGAAATTTAAACCAATTCATCAAGATTGCACGATGGCTTTGCTCGTACGATGGCTTTGCTCGTACGATGGCAGTGCCGCGTGAAGTTCATTCGGAATAGGAGTAACGGATTATGAAGCTAAGAATGCAGCAGTTGGTAGCGAGACTTTGTTTGCCCGTCGGCGTTCTTGCGGGAGCCTTGCTCCACGGACCGGTCGGCAGAACGGTTGCCCAGGACGAATCGTCCATTCGATCCGCCAAACTGGCTCCGATCGATGCAGATTTTTACTATGGTTCCTTTCAGTTAAAGGAGCAATGGGATCGAATGACCGCAGGGCCTGTTGTCCGTGAGCTTATGGATCAGCCTGTGATTGAAAAGGTTTTAGCCCTGTTTCGCTCGGAGTGGCGCGAACGAGAAGGAATTGGCGGTCAAGCGAGAGTCTTCTTGGACAATGGGAATGTAACTGACGTATTGGCGTTCTTGCAAGAATTGGTTTCGAAGGAAGTCTTTGTCTTTGGCGACAAGAATATGTCGAAGTGGTACGACCGTCTTGCTAAGATCAGCGAGGAACTGCAACCGTTGCTCATGTCGTCCGATTCATCGAGCGAAGAACAAGGGCAGATCATCGCTGGAAAATGGATTGAAGCCATGAAGGGTATGGAAATACCCACGTTCGTATTCGGTGCACGCTGCGACAATGCCGATATCGGACTTGGAAAGATCGACCAGTTAGAGATTCCTGTATTTGCTCTCAAGCAGTATCCCGATGCTGCTCCGTTCGTGCAGAATCTCAAGAGAGTCGAGGATGCTCGAGGCGATCGAATGCAATGGGTTCTGAATGGTTCGCAGATTCCTTGGGATTCGATTCCAACGAATGACGTCTTCGACGAGGAAATGCGCGATCAACTCAAAGGTGCTCTCAATGACAAGAGCATCACAATCAGCATTGGGCTGTTCGATGGAAATTTCATCTTTGCTGTAAGTTCTACGCCGGACAGACTGTTGGCGTTGGGCAAGGGCAAGTCCATTTTAGAACATCCTGAAATGCAGCCTGCCCGAGACCTAATCTCTAGGCCGTTGACTTCATTGAGCTACGTTTCCGATGCATTTGCCAAGGCGAATTTCAACGTCACTTACAACAACTTCTTCTCTAAGAACGCGTTCTCGAGTGGCTATCAAGCCTTGCAATTTCTGGACGAAGACAGCGAATTTCGAGATTTCTTCGCGGATGTGGTGGGCGACTTGAAATGGATGGATGAGTCAATTGCTGAGGTCGTTCCAGAATTCAAAGGGGGAACATCCGTTGGTTTCCTGACCGAGGATGGTTGGGAGCGTCACGACCATCTTAGAACACAGGACGTGCTGTTCGAATCGAATTCTCCGTTAACGGCGCTCGAACACGTCGGAGGAGAGCCGATGATGATGGTCGCGACGAGACTCCAAGATCACCCCGAGTATTTCCAGCTTGCACGGAAAATCGTTCAACGAGCCAAAGCTCGGTTTGACGAAGCGATGGACCTGGACTGGAGTGAGTTAGACATCGAGTTAGACAACGATCAAGTTCGTGAAAATGCAGATGCGGCATGGCCTTTCGTTGTTCGAATAGCAGATTCATGGGAGAAAAAGTTCCTGCCGTCGATGAGCGGCGAACATGCGGTGGTTTTGAGCGGTGGAAATCTTGCTGCCCAGCAATGGTACAAAGATATGCCATCCTCTGCGGACCCGCTTCCATTTCCCGAGCTTGCGATGGTGACAGGGCTCAAGAACAACGAGTTGTTCAAGAGTGGGTTGGAAGATGTGTTGACGATCTGCGACGAAATCGTCGAAATGATTCGTGAAGAGGGTAATGCCGCGATACCGCCTAATTACAAAATTCCAAGACCGGTCAAATCGAAGTCCGACGCTGGCGAAAAGTATGGTTATCCGATCCCGGCGGATTGCCCGGTCCCAGAAGAGATGATGCCACAGGCGTTGTTCAGCGGCGACTATGTTGTTGGGAACTATTCGGATAAACAATCCGCTTCGCTATCAAGCGTCAAGAAACTTTCCGTCGGCAAGGGCGTCATCGATCCAAATGCCCGACAGTCGAACGCATCCTACATCCATGTTGGCAGGCTGTTCGAATTTGCTCGCCCATGGGTGCGATATGCTTTGATGGATAAACTAGACAAGAGTCTTTTCGAGGAAACCTTGCCCGACGAATATGAGCAGTACGATATTACTGGCAAAGAAGTTCTTTCTGTCTACAGCGTGCTAGGCAAGATAGGCGATTTTTCGAGTTCCTCGGTCCGCAAACCAACCGGTGAAACATCCATTCGGTCTGTCTATCGAATCAATAAATCAGAATGAGCGAACTGATCCGATACGGTGTAACGCGACGATGGTCGGATGCGGTTGTCGCGGGTGGCATCGCCTATTTTGTGGAGGTGCCCGATGACCCAACGTTGTCGGCAGGCGATCAGTTTGAGCAGATTTTTCAGCAAGTTGATGCGCGGCTCGCCCAAGTCGGCAGCGACAAGTCGCGTTTGGTGCAAGTGCTTGTTTACTTGCCGTTTCCTGGTGACTTAGCCTTGTTCAATAGAATGTGGGATGAATGGATTCCTGAGGGGCATGCACCCTCAAGGGCTTGTACTCACCCCACGCTGGCAGTTCCTGGCTACCGCGTCGAGTTAGTCTTGACCGCTTCTGTTTTGTAGCAACCTAAAGAAAGAACTTTTGCGTCTCCAAAAATAACGTGGCCGCACCGATGATAAACAATACCAGAATGCTTGCCCATAATCCTATGTCAAACAACTTGGACGGTTTTAGTTCTGGCAAGCATCGCTTGTAGCGAAAATAAAGTGCTGAAAAGCCAAGCATCGGTAGCATGATGGCTTGCGCAGATCCACTTAGGAACACCAGCCAAGCCACTTGCGGGAGCAGCCAATAGACGAGCAAGCACAACATGGGAAAAAGGCCGCTTAGCCCTCGAACCCACTTGGCTTGCGTGACCTCATCGCCATCGATGAGGCCCACAACATTCAATGCATCGGAAAATGTCCTCGAGTGACTTGCATTGGCAACGTAAAACGTCGAGTAGAGAACCATGAAAGCACCCAGCAAGAACGTCACTTGCGCCCAACTCCCGAGCACTGGCTTGTACATCACCGAAAGCGTTTGCAGCAGCTTGGAGTCTTGTGGCTGGATACCAGCCCGATGCAGAATCCCAGCCCCCAAAACAAAGAAGCCAATCGTCGCGATTGTATAAATAATCATCGAAACCCAGATATCGGTTTTCATGATGCGAAGCCATCCGCGAGCTCGCTTTCCCCACGCTTCGGTTCCATCGTAGGGCCCGGTGCTTTTCGCATATCCCTTTTCAATGCACCAGTAGGGGTACTGAATTAACTCAGCTGCACCCACTCCAATGATACCCACAGTCGCAAAGGCCATTGCGAACGACTGTCCCAGATCGCCTTTTGGCAATCCAAAACTCAAGCCATCGATCCATTCCTTCATCGGGATTTGCCATGCCGGTAGCATTTGCAAACCGATCACATTTCCCATAGTCACCAGGGTAAAGATAGCGACCATCATGGTTGCGGCGGACTGAATGAAGTTGTATCCACCATAAACGAGCATCAACGAAGTGCCAACGGCGACTGGAATCGCCCAAATCCGGTCGTCCCAGGGGCGCGGCAATGGAACCGACTTCAATTCCTCGTCAGTCCAATTCGCCTGTGAATTGCCGTACTTTTGCAGATAACTTCTTTGTTTCGAAGCAATCTCGTCGAGCGTTGGCATGGCCTGAGCCTCGGTCGATGCTGGGGTTGTTTTTCCGGAAGCCGCGTTTTCTGCGTCCACTTTTGCGATCACTTGGCCGAGCAGTCGCTGAGATTCTAGCGTTGCTATTTCCTGGAACTCGCGGCCTTGCTGGGTCATCGGTTGAACTAACGCCAGAGTTTGCCCGACACCACCGACGATCGCTCCCAATTGGCCAATGCTGCAAAACCACATAAAAAACCAATACCAAATCAACCAGTTTCCACGGCCAGGGATACGTGGACCGGGGACTTGATTTAGCGCTGATAGAGTCGGTGTTCCGCTGGCAATGGTAAAACGCCCAATTTCGATTTGGGCAAATACTTTGATGACGCAACCCAGGATGATCAACCACAACAAACTCAAGCCAGCTTTGGCGCCGGTGATCGTGGTCGCAATCAACTCGCCAGAACCAACAATCGACGCGGCAATGATAAGTCCCGGCCCCAAATGCGACAGAATTCCGAGCCAGTGAACGGGAGGTTCGTGAACGGCATCGGCGGACCTCGAATCAATGGTTTTTGGCTTTGACATAGTGGAAGGATTTTGAGTGGAGAAGTCGATCACGGGGTGGGAGATCGGATTGTACTTGATACTAATGGACTACGTAGTCGTATCGATGAGACAAGCGTCGAAAAAAAGGTACACTTGTACTCGAACTCTCGCGAAAAGTTGTCCCACACATCGCGGATTACTTATGCCACACTTTTTTTGCTGATTGGAGCACAGTCTCGATGATCGTTGGAATTCCTAAAGAGGTCAAAGAAGATGAGTACCGAGTTGCGATGTTGCCGGTGGGAGTCGAGGAATTGGTGTCCCGAGGGCACGAGGTCTTGGTTCAGACAGGTGCGGGTTTGGGATCGGGCCTTGCCGACGATGACTACCTGCAAGCCGGCGGAACTCTACTGGCGTCCGAAGCTGACATTTTCAAGCGAGCCGACCTTATCGTTAAAGTAAAAGAACCGATGGAATCGGAGTGGCCGATGATACGATCAGGCCAAACGCTGTTTACTTACTTCCACTTTGCTGCCGATCGAAAGCTCACTGAGGCGATGCTCGAATCAGGCGCAAGTTGCCTCGCATACGAAACGCTTCGCGATAATCAAGGTCGACTGCCACTGCTCACGCCGATGAGCGAAGTTGCCGGGCGGATGAGCATTCAAGAGGGCGCTAAATTTCTTGAACGGCCTCAAATGGGGCGAGGCATCTTGCTTGGCGGCGTGCCTGGCGTTGCGCCTGCCCACATCACCATTCTCGGTGGCGGTGTTGTAGGAACCAATGCCGCACGCATTGCCGCAGGCTTTCGTGCCGACGTCGCGATTCTCGATATCAATTTAGATAGGCTCCGTTACTTGGATGACGTTATGCCTCCCAACGTGAATGCGCTGTTTAGCGATCGCCACACGATTCGCGATCAATTGCGACGAGCCGACTTAGTTATCGGTTCGGTATTGATCCCTGGCGCCAAAGCCCCCTATCTCGTTCGCAAGGAAGACTTGAAATTGATGAAACAAGGGAGTGTCATCATCGATGTGGCCATCGATCAAGGTGGCTGCGTTGAAACGAGTCGGCCAACAACGCATCGCCACCCAACGTATATCGTTGACGATGTGGTTCACTATTGTGTAACCAACATGCCTGGGGCTGTTGGTCGAACAAGCACGTTTGCGCTTTGCAACGTGACACTACCATGGGTGGTTCAGCTCGCAGAAAACGGCGTAAACAACTGCATTGCAAATTCCAAAGCCCTTCGCGACTCCTTGAACGTCCATCAAGGAAGGGTCACCAATCAAGCGGTTGCTCAAACTTTTGACATGGAGTATGTCGCCTAGCTGCGCTGGCAAAGTCGGAAAAGTCGAATTGAGCGCCCAAAAGTACGCCGAAAATGGGTGTTATCGAAACGAGTTGGTGAACAGGCGAATCGGGTGGGAATAGAATGAGGATGACAAGATTTTCAGCTTTTAGGCGAGCGGCAGCTTGAGATATACCCGTAGCACAGGCTGCTAGCCTGTGCTTTCTAGGCTATTACAGGCTGGCAGCCTGTGCTACGCGGTAGTTTTTGCTCTGCCGATCGCCTTACAGTTTTCATTTGCCCCCGTCCGTTCCCCCTGAGTCGTGTATTTTGTGAATCTCACCAAATCGAACAACCCCTGGATCGCTGGCCTTAGCAGTTTTGTCATTCATTTGGCAATTCTGCTAATCATGGCGATTTGGACGATCGTAGGGGTCGGCAAAGGAGGACGGATCCTTATCGACAGCGGTATCTCAACCGATTCGATAGAAGCATTCGAGATCTTGAATGTCGAAAAATCGGAGGACGTAGCGAGCGAAGGTGGGGTTGGCCCAGACGACATCAACTCCTCAATCCTCGCGTCGGATTCGACTCCATCTCTCGTAGTCGACGTGGGGGGCGAACCAAAACCATCAGCCAATCTATCGGATTCGATTCGGCTATCGGGAAGCAAAGGGGAAGAAAACGCGTTTCTTGGATCGTCTTTGGAATCCCGAACTCCCAAGAATAGGGCAACAACCGGCATTCGAAACGGAGCCACGCAAGCCAGCGAAGCGGCTGTCGAAGCGGCATTGGCGTATCTTGCAAACCACCAAAAAAATGATGGGTCGTGGACCCTTCGCTTTGACGATGTTCCCTGCCAAGGCCAATGTAGCCATGGCGGTGCCAATAAGTTGGACTCGCATGATGTCGCTGCGACGGGTTTGGCATTGCTCTGCTTTATGGGTGCAGGACACACCATGCATGTTGGTGAGTACAGCGAGCAAGTAAGCCGAGGTGTTTACTTCCTGATTCAAAAACTCAAGATTCAAAGTGGGCGTGGAACTTGGCTTTCCTCGACAGCCAGCGCGGAAATGTACGAACACGGGATCGCAACTCTAGCTTTGTGCGAAGCCCTACAAATGACTGGCGACGAATCGCTGGCGGAATCGTGTCAAGCTGCCATTCGGCAAATCATCTACGCTCAGCACAACGATGGCGGCTGGGACTATCATCCCAAGGCTCCAGGCGATCTGTCGATTGTGGGCTGGCAAGTGATGGCGTTGAAAAGTGCTGTCAGCGCCAAACTGGATGTCCCCGCCGACACGATACGCGGGATCGATTTGTTTGTCCGCCGGGAAAACGTAGGCGGGTTCATGTTTCGATATCGAGTTGGGAAAGGAACTCCGTCCATGACGGCCATAGGCAATTTGATGCGAGTTCTCCGGGGCGTTTCCAAGACAGATGCGATGCTGATTCGCGCCGTTGACTATCTCGCAGACAAAGGCCCGTCGGATCATGACGCGTACTATAACTACTACGCAACGCAAGTTCTTTTTCACTACGGCGGCAAGCCTTGGGACAAGTGGAATAAAGCGATGCGAGAATTTTTGATCGGAACCCAAGAACAATATGGCCATTCGGCAGGCAGTTGGTGGCATCCCGGAGATCCACACAACCTAACGGCGGGGCGATTGTATGTAACCGCGATGGCTTGTTTGACACTCGAAGTCTACTATCGATACCTGCCCGTTTATGAAGCTTCCGAGTTGGAATTCAAGCTTTGATCTTGATGTTTTCGATCGTCACTATTCCCTCAGTTGGGGTACGAGTTTTTCGAGGCCTACGAGGTTGACTTGGAGTCTTGTTCGAGCGTCTTCGTCCGTATGATTGAGGATCCCGATCGGTCCTTCGTATCCGCTTTTCGCAATTTCATTGAGCTTACAGCAGTAGTCTAAAAGAGACATGAGACATGACCCGTTATTTGTTCCTCAGCCAGTGCCGATTAAAGCTGGTCCCAATAGAGCTATTTGGCGGCCTCAGTGGCAATGTGACCAGCAAAGGCAGCAATGAAGGTACGAAGGCTTGTCATCTCTGACATCGAATCATAGTTACCCGTGCTCACCGCTGATCGCCGTGACGTTATCAGAGATGCTGTCGTGTAGAGTTGCTCGAGCACCAATCTCTGGCAAAGTATGTCATACCGCTTTAGGTAGGACGCCCCCTGGAATTCTGGGAAAACGTTAAAGTGTCGGGAACTATCCCGAACGGGCTTCCTTGAATCGGGAGCATCTTCAACAAGCATTAGCCAACCAACAAACGGGCGGGAAGTCTCCCCGAAGGCCTTTTCCCTATAAGCCGTCCAAAGGTCGTGCGCTGTGCCAATCGCTTCTTCCGTCCGGTTATTGAAGTTATTTCCAAAGGATGGCCCGACCTGACTCTTCAACTCCACGGCTGCGATCAACTTACCTTTGTGAAGTACCAGTATGTCCCACATTTTGGTAGGTCTGAAATAGCCTGGCAGCGTTAACAGTGCTCTCTTATGGTGAATCTCAGCATGTCCAAGACCGTTCGCAGTCACAAGGTCCTTGACCAGAGACAGAAACCCGTCCATGTTCTTTCCCCCAGTAACACCCGCCCGTTCTCCTTGGTCGGAAGTCCCAGCTTCTATTTGCTTCTGCCGTGCCTTCTCACGATTCCTCCAAAACGCCTTGACGGATGCACGGGCCTTGCGGTCATAGTCCGCTAAGTCTATTGCCATCCAAGGAGCTTCCTTTCTTCTTTGCTGATCCCATACAAGACACGGACAGCTTCATTGCATGCCTCAGGGTTAGCAATCGAGCATGTTTCAATGAGTAATTGTTTCGTTTTTACTGGAACTGACTTCCACTCAGGCAAGCGAATCTTGCGGAGGTATTGAGCCTGAAACCGATAGTAACCACCGCGCATTTTGGTTGTGTAAGTTGCAACGAACAGCTTAGCAATCCCCGAAGTCAACACGGTCTTCAATGCATGAAGATCCCAGTGCTGAGACGTGATGTAATAGAGGTTGTGGTGCGGGTAGAGTATTCCAGGCTCATAGACTACGTTTGCTTCCCCTTTGATATCAGGGATGAGGAGTTTAGGCTTGCTGGCAAGGTCTGGGTAGATTCGGTCAATAGTACGATACCAACTGTTCGGCGATTTCTTTGCCACATGCCTTGCGGTGATTTCCGCTTTCCTTGCAAGTAGGTACTTCTTGAATCTGGGATATTCATCAAGCGAAGCAAGGCTGCCATCATCTTCATAAGGGTTCACGATACCAAACCCTTTCCAGTGAACCTCACCGCTTGTAATGTCTCTGGTCATTGCGAGGGGGAGTTTGCGATCGTCTTCAACATCCAAGCTATCGTAGGGGCCGATGAAAACCTTGTCCGCTCCAGTGGCAACGCCGATACCAACTTTGCACCCAGCCTCTTCAAGTGTTGGGTGAAGAGCTTCAAGCCTTCGGACAATCTCAAATTCGGTGGAGGATTCAAGCAACCACGGGTCTGACCCTTTGGTTACGTTCTCCATCTGTTGCATATCTTCTGATGCATTGAACTTCTTTGCAGTGAGCGTCTTTGCAAGCTTCGCAAGTGATGGTTGATCGATCCTCGTTACCTTCGCAACCCTTGTTGGTCCTGACGCTTCACGTGATATGAGGGTTATGGCTGGATAAGCGGTCACCTCTTCGTGGAATGCGTCGACGCCAATCATGTTGGCGTAGGCTGTAAGTCTGAAAGAATCCGCAACCAATTTGCGAAGAGGCCCACCGTATTTGTTTTTCATCCATCGATCGGCACAGATGAAACAGAGCTTACCACCTTCAGCAACTTGGTTTAGGGAATGCTCGATGAACGGGACGTACAAATCCGCTCTGTCGTAGATCGTACTGAATCGCCGTCGATACTCTGACAGCAGAGCTTCAGGAATGCGTTCTTGTCGCAGATAGGGCGGGTTACCCACAACAATATCAAATGGCTCATCGAACTCGCTCAAAAGGAAATCACCTGCGAGCAACCATGACCTAACAAGTTCGGTGCTATCCACTGTGCGAAACCCATTGTCTGAAAGCTTGGCAAGTAACTTTTGTTTGGTCTCATCAAAAGTTGCTTGGTGGAGTTCAACGCACCGAATACAATTTGCCAACTGAGCAATAGTGGTGTCCTTCGCCCTGCAGTCTTGAGGAACGGTCTCCAGTAACCTATCGATGATTGGGAATAGAAAGTCACCTCTTCCGAATGAGGGCTCTAAGATCCTCAATTCCAGGAGGTTGCCATTCGTCAGGTAGCCCGAAAGGTCTAGGATGAAGTCAACAATATGAGGCTTGGTGAACACCGCTCCTCGATCCTCCGACGGGGACGATGACAACCTTTCTACGGCGTCCACCACCGCAGAGGGTAGGAATTCAAAGAGTGATGGTTGCTTCAGCATTGACTACTTCCTGTACCGCTACTCCCGTCGAAGTTTTCCTCATTGTAGTGGTTGTTGCACGTTCTGAGGAGCCATGCCGGGAACCAATCTGGCCGCAGGGCGATTGGATCGCTTGGGATCGCTCGCGGGCACAGCATATTGCCCCCGAATTCAGAGCAAGGCGAATTCTCCCTACACTGAAAGGCTTCTTGGCCGCACGACCTGTTTAAATCAAAAGTGCCGTGTCTCCATTGGTTTTTAGCACAGGAGACTACTCGTTCCCAGGCTCTGCGGCTCTGCCTGGGAACGCATTGGTGTGGAGGCTCCTGCCTCCCGAGTTCACAAACTAAGGATGCATTTCGACGAAGCGGAGCCTCGCTTGCATTGAGTTACCAGGCAGAGCCGCGGAGCCTGGTAACTAGATTGCACAGTGCAACAAACTAGCAATCCTTGTAACTAGGCATATTACGCCACATGGCCACAGGGCCGATCCGCTCAGATGTTTTCGATCGTCGCTATTCCCTCAGTTTGGAAACGAGAATTTCGCGGCCTACAAGTTTGACTTGGAGTCTTGTTCGAGCGTCTTCGTCCGTATGATTGAGGATCCCGATCGGTCCTTCGTATCTGCTTTTCGCAATTTCTTTGAGCACTTCTAGATCGCGATCACCTGTTCCAATCTGCAGTATCTTCTTGCCGATCCGTTCGCCATCGGATTGCATCCCATTGATGTTGATGGCTAATCGACGGGGCCTTAGTGTAGAATAATTGTTCATGATTTGAAACGCGACACTCCGAAGGAGGTATCCAATGATTCGACTACTTGGTTCAGCAAGCATTTTCGCCGCATTCAGTTTCTGCACCTTAATTAGTTTGGCGGCGGATTCGGTGCTCGAATCAGCGGATGCGAAAGTAACGCTCGTGTCCGATGGTTTCAAATTTACCGAGGGACCTGCGGCTGATTCCGAAGGCAACGTCTTCTTTACCGACCAACCGAACGACCGGATCATGAAGGTCGATCTGGATGGCAAAGTGACTGAGTTTATGAAGCCGGCTGGACGCAGCAATGGGATGTTTTTCGCGCCCGACGGAAAGCTCATTGCATGCGCAGACGAGAAAAATGAAATGTGGGAAATCTCGCCCGACAAATCGGTTCGAGTCTTGTTCAAGGACTTCGAGGGGGAACGACTAAACGGTCCAAATGATGTTTGGATTGATTCGAATGGGATGATCTATTTCACCGACCCGTACTATCAACGCCCGTGGTGGGAGCATAAAAAGCAGCCTCAAAAGAAACAAGCACTTTATCGAACCGACCGAGATGGTTCCAACATGATTGTAATGGACGACGCTCTGGTACAACCCAACGGCATTATTGGCGATTCAAAGCGACGGCTTGTTTTCGTGGCTGACATCCGCGATTCCAAGACTTACCAATACACGATCGCAAACGATGGCTCGCTGATCGATCGCAAGCTCTTTTGCGCGATGGGCTCCGATGGGATGACCATCGACAATCAGGGTAACGTCTATTTGACCGGAAAAGGAGTAACGGTATTTGATAAGGACGGCAAGCAGATCGAAGTCATAGCCGTCCCGGAATCTTGGACAGCCAACGTTTGCATCGGAGGCAAGGATCGAAAGACGTTGTACATTACCGCTTCGGATTCACTCTATAGCATCCGACTGAAGAATGCTGGTTTGTAGAGTTCGTTGACCACTAACGATTAAATTATTGCTCCCTTCTCCCCGGTACTCCGGGGCGAGGAGGAGAAAATACTCAGGGAGATCACGGAAATCACGGTCGTTTTCGGCTGTGCAAATTATCCGGCGTGCCTGAAATCTTGGCGTTTTCTTTCGAGGTTGGTGGACTTTCTAGGGTCAACAACGCAAAAAGATCCGCCAACTCTTGTGCCGATACTTGATTCTCTATCCCTTCGGGCATCAAGGACTTCTTGTCTTGCTTGAACTCTTCGATTTCATCGTTGGGGATCGTTTGGTCTTTGCCGCCTTGAACCCGAATAACGGTCCGTTTTTCGTCTCGTTCTAACAACAAACCAGTCACGATCGTCCCATCGACCGTTCGCAGCGTTACTCCTTTGTACGCTTCGCCGATTACCAAACTGGGATTAAAAACACTGACAAGCAACTGCTCATACGAACCCCGGCCATTGGCGGTGATGTTCGGACCAACTTCGACCCCCCGTCCATGCATCAAATGGCATTGGCCGCAAATGCGATCGTACACGATCCAGCCTCGTTCCGCGTCGCCTCTAGCATCCCAACGCAAATCTTTGGTGACACGTTTGATAACTTCTTCTCGTTCCTTCGAGCTTTCGGCGCTGACGTTGCCCCAGATTTTTTTCACGGCGTCGCGAATGCTCTCGCTCGTATCCTTGGCCAACAGCCTCACTCGATTCGGGCTGATCAATTCTTTTCGAAGATTGCCCTCAACGATTTGTGCGAGCAAGGCTTGTGCGGTTTCGGCTCTCTGACACATTCGTTCGGCGATGGCCGCTTGTATGTCACTTTTGAGCGACGGAAGTGCGATTGCGAGACGGGATGTGTCGTCGGCCGATGCTTGTGCGATTCCCGCATCCAAGACCGCATCGCGGTAGGGGACGTCGACAATGGAGTTTTGACTGAGGTCCTTGATGAGTTGAATGAGTGCCTCCGAGGCAACGTCGGGTTGCATTTTGACGACCGCTTGAAACATTTGCTTTCGTAACGCGCCATCCAGTTTGCGTTCCAGTGCCCAAGCGCGAGCCGTTGCAATCGCGTCTGCATCGGCACAAAGCAATCGGACGGAGAGCAGTGCTTTTTTCCATGGCGAAACCGCTCCGTCGCGGTTTGTGTAATCGGCTTTGAAGTGTGGCTTTGCTTCTTGTGATTGCAGCCACTGTTCCAGTATCGGCCGCAGCGATTCGATTTTGATCTCGCCCGTTCGAGCTTTTGCCAACAAGCTCTCTATTGTGGATGCGGCAAGGTCCGAATGCTTTTCGCTCAATCCGCCCGCAATTTTTAAAATGGAGCTACAGGCACGTTTACTTGATTCGTCCGTTAGATCCGACCTGACATCGGCAATCAAGCGAGTTGCAATGCGTGGCGACATCTCTCTCAGCAGATCTTGATCCCGCTCCAATTCGCTCAAGATACTCTCGGAAATCATGACTTGTTGTTCGACCAAGTGAGGCTTAAGGTTTTGCCAAACGACGCGCGGCATAATCGGATCTTGAACGCTGGCTCTCAAAACTGCAATTTGTTGCCCAACATTGTCCGCCGAACCAGATTGGCCGGTTGCCAATTTGGGAGCTGCAATCGATACCTGCAAGCGAACCCTTGGATCCTGATCGATTGCCAATGCGTGGATGCGGTTCAAAACGGTAGCGTTTCGAGAATCCTGTCGGCCCACGATGCGAGTTCCCCATGCTCTCACCTCAGGCGAGCTATGAGCGAGCAGTTGAATCACAAAATCATCAGGCAGTAATCCCGATCCGGTCAGTGACCACAGTGCATGCATTCGTTGCTTGGGAGTGCTTTCCGGCCCGAGCACAATCGCTTGAAGTTGCTGCGCAGATTGAACATCTTGCGATACGACTTTGCGTTCTTGCAGTTTCAATTGAGCGCGTTGACGATTGAAGATGTTGTCGTCCGACAATAGCCCAATCAACTCGGTATTGCTGAGTTTGCCAAAGTCTTTGACTTTCGCTGGTGGGCGAGTTCCATGGACGATTCGATACAGTCGACCGTGTGCTCGATCCACTCCCTTTGGGTCGGCATTGGCATCTTGGTAGCAGTGATATCGGTCGTACCAATCCAGAACGAACATGCAACCGTCTGGCCCAACTTTTTGAGAGACAGGCATAAACCAAACATCGTTGGCGGTCAGGAAATCCGGTTCGCTAAACCCCTTGTATGTCGCGCCCGATCGTTCCACTCGATCGCAATTCAAGCAACCGCCGTGGATATTCCCCATGTAGAGCTTGTCGCGGTACTTTTCTGGATACGCGGCAGAATCAAAGTACTCGATGCCGCAGTATGCCGCCATTTGGTGTTTGTGTTTGACGATGGAATCAGCAGGCCAAGTGTGGGGCGGATAAGGTCCCCCTTGGCGTTGGTAATAGGCCGATTCGGTCAAGTGCCAGAGGTGATCGATTACGCATGCACTGATGAACGCACTTCCTTCGCCATCAAAAGCGATTCCCCATGGGTTACTCGTCCCCTCGCAAAACAAATCAAATTTTTTCGTGATTGGGTCGATGCGAAACATCGCACAGGTGAAGTCAAACACCTTGCCATCTTGTTTGATAACCGAGCGATTGAAGACTCCATTGAGTCCATACAGGCAACCATCCGGGCCCCAAGTGAGAGCATTTGGCAATTCATGCGTATCATCGCGACCAAAGCCCGTAACAATGACAGTCGTCTTGTCGGCCACATCGTCCCCATCGGTATCTTCGAGGAACATTAAATCGGGCGCATTGGCCACCCAAACACCGCCATGTCCAACTGCAATACCCGACGGAATGTTCAGCCCTTCGGCAAAAACCTTGACAGTCTCCGCTTTACCGTCCCCATCTGTGTCTTCAAGAATCTTGATCTTGTCGCGGCCTGGGCCTGGCTCTCGACGAGGGTATTCAAAACTCTCCGTGACGTAAATGCGTCCTCGATCATCGAATGCCATGGCAACTGGATTTTGCAAGGCTGGTTCGGACGCAACCAATTCGACGCGAAAACCGTCCGGCACCGTCATCTTCGCCATAGCTAGTTCGGGCGTGAGAGGAGGCCCCGGCGGTGCCGTCTGCGTGCGAGGAATGAAATCGTCGGCGGTGACATCAAGTGCGGCAACGAACATCGCAACGAACATCGCAACGAATAGAACAGATCGGAAAATGATTTTGCTGACTAGCACTTCGGATTCCTGGTGAGAGGTAGAAACGGTTTAACCCTATTGTAGCTATAATGCTTCCAGTTCAATTCCGCTATCGCCAACTTTTTTAAGCTCGGTCATGACTTCCGAAGTAACCCAAGAACACCGTCGCAAAGCTGCCCGTTCCGTCACGGTATCCATCCTAACGGTGAGTGACACGCGCACTCTCGAAAACGATCTCGGTGGAAAATTGATCGAGGAGATGATGCTGGCTGCAGGGCATCCAGTATTGCTGCGCAGCATCGTTCCGGATGAAAAGCTTCTGATTCAGGCGGCGGCAAAGGAAATGATCGAGGCACCAGGGTGCGAGGCGTTGTTGGTAACAGGTGGGACCGGCTTAGCGGCGCGCGACTGCACACCGGAAGCCATTGAATCGCTTTACGATGCTGTGATCCCAGGTTACGGCGAGTTGTTCCGCATGTTGTCTTTCGCCGATATCGGTGCAGCGGCCATGTTGAGCCGAGCCAGCGGCGGTCGTGTGGGAAAAAAAGTCATTTTGACAATGCCGGGCTCGCCCGCCGGTGTTCGGCTAGCCATGGAAAGCCTGATCGTGCCAGAGATCGCTCATCTTGTACATCATGCGGGAAAGTAGTCCTACAAGCAGTTCCACTAGAATTGGAGTAGAATTGTCTCTCCCGTCCCTTGGTGCGCTGAGTTGCATTTACGCAGTCACGCTCTCCTTCCTCATGAGGATTCGATCGAAATGGTTTTCCTTCAGTTCACGTTTCCGAAGAAATTTTGCGCGTTTGGTTTGGTTCTCTTGGCGCAGATGATAATGACGCAACTATCGGACTTGTGCCTCGCAACTGGCGAGAGCAACCATCCTTCCGACGATGCATTACCAAATATTGTTTTGATTTTTGCGGATGACCTTGGAATTAACGATCTCGGCTGTTACGGTCGTCGCGACCACAACACTCCCAACCTGGACCGACTTGCAAGCGAAGGAATGCGATACACGAGTGCTTACTGCGGTTTATCGATTTGCTCCGCGTCGCGCGCTGCCCTAATGACTGGCAAGACACCGGCTAGACTCCATTTGACGACTTTTCTCTCAGGAAGAGCCGATGCGGAATCGCAGTTGGTCTTGCATCCTCGCATCCAGTCGTTTTTGCCCCTCGAAGAAACAACGATGGCCGAAATACTCCAGCGAGCCGGATATCGTACCGGGCATTTTGGAAAGTGGCACTTGGGTGGCGGTGGACCAACCAAGCAAGGCTTCGATGTCGCGGTCGAACCAAACGGAAACGGCAAACTAAATGATCAGGAGGGTGGCAAGAACGAATTCACAATCGTCAATGCAGCCATCGACTTTCTAAAATCAAATGGGGACAAGCCAAAGTTTTGCTACGTGCCGCATCACTCTCCTCACGTCGCACACGCGGCGCCGAAGGACTTAATCGAAAAGAACTCGGCTGCGTTCAATCCACTTTATGCTGCAACGATTGAGTCACTGGATATTGCGACTGGGAAACTGTTGGACGCTGTCAATGCATTGTCGCGACCAACGATGGTTATCTTTTCCAGCGACAATGGAGGCTTGCATGTCCCAGAAGTCCACACTGTGCCAGCAACTCACAACACACCTTTTCGTGCGGGAAAAGGATACCTTTATGAAGGAGGTGTTCGCATTCCGTTAATCGTTCGTTGGCCCAACGTGATCCAAGCGGGACAGACGGTCAACACTCCGGTTTCACTCATGGACTTGATGCCAACTCTCATGCAAGTGGTCGGTGTTGAACCAGCCAAGAGTGTTGGGCCTTTGGATGGTGTGAGCTTGAAACAAAATTGGCTGGACGGCGGTGAAACAGGATTGCAGCCGGAGAGGGCATTCTATTGGCACTTTCCTCACTACACCAATCAAGGTGGTAGGCCAGCGGCTGCAGTGCGCAAGGGTAAATGGAAGCTGATCGAGTATCTCGATAACGCGTCGGTCGAATTATTTGATTTGGATGCGGATATCAGTGAACAAACGAATGTCGCCGACAAGTTCGCTGAGCAAACCAAGTTACTCACTGAGTTGCTCCACCAATGGCAAATGGCAAGCGGGGCGCAATTCGGCAAATCCAACCCCAACGCGGATCTCGCTGTGTTTCGGAGACTCTATATCAATGTCGATCCGACACGTCTTAATGCAGACGCAAGTGCGGTCGTCCTTGGCGAAAAATGGAGAGACTGGCGCACCGAGATGAATAAAGTGGTTGCAGGCAAAAAACCGCAATTGAAGGAAGCATTGAATGAAATCAAGTTGCTAGCCAGGGACGGACAGCCTCACGGAAAAAAACTGCGTTACGAACCGGAATCCTACAAAAATGTGCTTGGGTATTGGACGGAAGTCGACGATTGGGCAGATTGGGAATTGAGTATTCCGAAAGATGGCGAGTACGAAATAGACGTTCACTATGGTTGCGGAGCTAAGAACGGTGGCTCGATCGTGTCGCTTGAGGTCGCTGATGCTTCACTGCAATGGACCGTCCGCGACACGGGCCATTTTCAGAATATCATCATTGAGAACGTCGGTTCGCTGAATCTAAAACAAGGAAAGACTCGCTTGGCGGTCCGCCCAAAATCCAAGACAGCTGCGGCTGTGATGGACATACGAGCCATTGTGTTGCGCCCTGTTGCGGAATAATCAACGAGGATGCTATCCCATTAAGTCGAGCGTTGAAACCGGCGACTCAGCGATCGCGGGCAACGACAAAAGAGATTCGTCTTGAATGAGTGGCGTTGCATTCGGTGACAAGTCGGAATTGCTCTGGTCGAATGGTGGGCCATCGTAACGCTCGTTTGGGTCACGATCCGAGGTTTTCCCGCTTTGCTCAAGCCGGCTCACTGCTGCATCGTCTGCTGGGCGATTGGTGCTTGCGTTCGAATGCTTTGCATCGCCAATCGCATGTTGACTGGATGCGGCTGCATTTGTCCAGCCTCCGCTACTAGGTACGATTTGCATATTCTACTAAGGGGTAGGTTCGCCATCATTGGCTGGGGAGACTTTGTCAAAGGTGTTGATGAGTTGCATTGGACGCCGGATCTGTGGGTTGGCTGTTGTGCCGTTGACCTCGATTTGCCATAACTTGGCGGCGCCCGAGTTCGAGATCGGGTGAAAGATCGCGCCGACGATACCTCGGCGGCCTACGTTGGCAAACATATCGAGGTGCAACTCGCGACGCATGTTCACCCAGCCCGAACCTCGCATCGAAACAATGTCGCCGTCAAGGAGCAATTCATGAATGGGAAGCCGTTCGCCATCAATTCCAAATTGTACGTCTGCTGAATCAAATGCGCCCTGGCCAGGAGTGACGGACAACATTCGAAAGAGGCGAATCATGGCAGGTAGCTCGTACAGATTTGCGTGACGCAGCCAACCTCGCCCCTGCCCCTCTAAGGCAGAAGTGTTGGTCAATGCACCTTGCAAATCGCATTGAATCGAAAGCCGCCCCGAGGCGCCTGTATTCGATTCCCCCAGGTCTAGTAGAAAGCCTTGAAGGTCCGAATCCACCAATCGCAAGCGATACTTGGCTCTCTGTTGAGCGTCTAATGGTTCCACTCCGCTTACAAAAATGGTGCCGCTGAGGGTCCGCGCTCGGATATCGTTCTCTTTGATGTCCAATGTCGGAACATCTTCGCTCGATCGAATCGCATTCGGATCCTCCATCGGTTGCGGGGAGTTGCGATGAAGTAAACCGGGTCGATTCGGAAGAGCGTCTCGCATTTCGATTCCGAACGATGCTTGAGTAGCGGAATGGACGGAATTGCGAGGCACCATGTAATCGGCGTAGGCGACCGAGTCGTTCGGTGTGCCTTGATTAAAGCTCGGCGGTCGAAGGTTGTTCTTGATTTGCCAGGCCGATGCATCGCGACCGAATAATACTTCTTGGCGACTGAATGCAAACGGTCCAGATACACCCGTGACTGCAACGTTCTTAATCGCCAACCTATCGAGTGTCAAGTTTCCGAAAGCCATCGGCCCCAATGCCGTGTTCTCACCCACCAGGCTTATCGATCCGCAAATCCCGGAGGCAATTCCCCCACCTCCCAGTCGTCCGTCCTCCAATTGCAGTTCTAGGTCCCATTCACGAACAATGGACTCCGCAGACGAGGGAGGCGAGGAAACTCGCGTCTTGCCAGTGATGCTTACAGGCCCTCGGAAATCCACACGAACCAAAGGGTCTCTCAAGTAACTTGGCAAACAGTTTAAGAGACTCTGATCCACCAGCAATCGTGTCGCAGGCAACCACGTTAGCATTCCATCCCAAGTTCCATCGGAATGAAGTCGGCATTGACCTTCCGTTTGAAGACGGCTGGCGTCGTGGTTCCCGGACAGGGAATTGATATCGATTCGGCCTGGGCGATAAACAATATTGCAGGCAACATCATTTACTTGATACGGCAAAGATGTTGGACGCACCGAAACCGCCCGGGCAGCATGGGATTCCATTTCTCTGGCTTCGGTGATTTCAACGCTAAGATCAACAGGTGACTTCGCATCCTTGCGACGAATGAGAACTGCAACGTGATCGAGAACACCACTCGGTTGGATTTGATCCCAAAGTCCGCGGACGTTCGTTGGCAATGCCTGCTGGAGTTCTTCGTCTAGCCCGACATCGCGCCCTTCGAATAACAAGTCCAGCGTTTCGAGATTCGAGTTACGGCATTGACAAACACCATGACCCGCGATCCGTGCTCCATCATTACGTCCAACGAAGTCCTTCAGCAAGAGCCGCTCATTGTCCAGCGTCGCCGCGCCGTGTACGTCGACAATGGGGTATCGGAAATGATCGTACTTGATAGAGCATTCCGAGAACGTCAACTCCAGGCTACGCGATATATTGTCTGGCCGTTCGGCCGTCCGTACAAAATGACCTTTTTTGAGCATCACCGTGCCGCTGGGATGAAGCGACAGAATGAACTTATGAATACTACTCTCAGGGGTATTGCGAGGTGTCAACGCCTTGAGCAAAGTATCATCGATTGCAATCGGTCCGTCTGCCGCTAGTTTCAGGTCCATCAACCAACGCGGTTGGGCCTTCGTCATCGTCAACGCACCCCGGATCTTTTGATCGCCCGCTATGCCGATGAGATCGTTGGCTATGATCGAATTATTTTCGTAAACGAGTTCGCCCGAGATATTATGGACTGGATATGGAAAGAACTCCGTTTCGAGACCCGCATTCTTAGCATGCACAACCACTTTGGGTGTCCATTTGTTTCCATCGAAAGACAGTTTCGCTTGAGCATCCACCAACCCATTCAAGTTCAACTTCTGCCACGTTTCTTGCATTCCGGCTGGTATAGCTTGGTAGAGTCGTTGGTCGAGCATCAGATTTTGCACGTTGATGGATGCTTGCAACGGTGAGCCGATCGAATACCCAAACATGTCGCAAGCAAATGCGATACTTGTTTGTCCTGTGAATGCTCGAACGTTACTCAGTTGCAATAGCCCGTTCTTGCAATGGACTTCGCCCGATAAAGACTCCAGTGGATAGGGCACCATTGGATGGAGCAAGCGACCGTTTCTGATGGTCGACTTTGTGTCGAAGGTCACTCGTCCTGAATCGGATCTTGCGGCAAATTCTGAGTTCAATTCGCCGCTAAAACCCGCCATTTGACTCAGATAAGGTTGAAGCATGTTCGGCAGTTGATTGGCTAGTCGCGGGGAATAATCAAGCTTGACAATTCTTCCTTGTGCAACCCATGACGATTTGTCTTCACTCAAGGATGCGTTCAGTGATGCACTATTGAAATAGCTACTGGACACACTTGCCAAAATTCGCGCCGACAAAGGCGTAACATGACCATCCTTCCAACGTGGTGCCAAGGTGACTTTAGCACGTAAGTCATGGCAAATTATCTCCTGCTGGGCTTTACCCGATTCGTTTCCTATCCGTACAAGACCGGATCTCACCTCAATCGATGGCAGGTTCGGGCTGATCGGTTTTCGACTCGACAGCTCTTCGACGCTCAATCTGCCGTCGCCTAATGGCCAAATACAGACCTCCACATCGTCTGAGACCACTTTCTGAACCGGTAGTTGCCCTTGAGCCAACCCAATCAGGTCAATCGGACCAAAGCAAACAACACGTCCGCATCGCAAAACGTCTCGGAACCCTTGGCTGGTCGGCTTGGCAATGCGAATACCCTCGATCGTGATCGACTGCCCGGCTTGCAGATGAGCCCGATCGACGAATACAAGGTGAGTTGGGAAATCCTTTTGAATGCGCTCTTGGATTTCGGACGTGAGCTTGCTGTCGACATTTCCAATCAGCGTAAAGCAACCCCAGAGCCCCAGGATTGCGAAGAGCAGTAGCCAAACAAATCGATGTTCCCAGACGCGATCCCTGCTCCGCCGAAGGGACTCGGCGGAGTTATTCACAAGGGTTTCAGTTGGCGTTGTTGTCGACCGTGACATTGTTTGAGACTATCGATCCATCGAATTCGCTTTATCCCGCTTGCAATGAATGCCTATCCATTTGGCGAGCACGTTGCAACCAATGCCCCCCAGTGCGCACAGTACCAGCACGGCGGGCTGCCGATATCGCACCGAACCGATAAAGAACATGTGCAACACGGCAAAGTAAAGGCATGGCATCGCAAATAACCACGCACCCGGCAACTGTCGGCACTGCCAAACACCTACCGCAGCGAAGCATACGATCGCCATATAGCCAATCGCTTCTAGCCACCTCACCGCGTCGCTGCCAAGTTCGCGTGCAACTGGGAGAGGAGACCACGTCTTGAGCAACTTTACCAATCCGAGCTTTCTGGCGTCAGATGAGTTTTCGTACGCCCATTGAATAGCAGCATTCTTCATTCTTCGATCGAGTCGCCATTCAAACGTTCCGTCGAGAGGTACGGACTGGCTTTCCAACTGATGATCTTCAGCTCGTTGTTCGATTTCGAAGGCGGTGACGAAATTCATGTTCTCGTCGCTACTGCCGGACGCGCCCGAATGCCAACCGTCAACCAAGCTCGCTCCGACTTGCAACGTCGTCGGCACAAATTTGCCCGTAATATTGTAGTTTCGAATCCACCACGGGCTCATCACCAAGCAGATCCCAGCGCAATACAAAACGCAACATGTCACCCATTCTCGCAATTTTCGCCAATGAATCCTTGGGACGCACGGGACCATCACCAAGAACAAATACGGGAAAAGAACGGCGGGCCAAAGGCTCCAACTCGGCCTAGTCAGACAGGCAGCACCACTCAAGACTCCGGCCAGGATAATCCAAATGATTGACCTTTTTCGATTGTCGTCGTTGTTCGATTCGATGGCTAGATAAGTCGAAAAAAGGGACAGAATCATGAACGGGCAAAAAAGAGATTCGCTCAAAACGAAGATGCTCATGCCTATCGCGCCGGGATACAGCATGGCTAGCAATCCAGCCCAAACATGGGTTCGGCAGAAGCCTCTCTCCCCAGAAACAAGCAATGCTGACGCCCGCGTTAGATGGGAAGATAAACGCATCACCAATCCAATGCAAACGGCCCCAAGTACGCAGCCAGCCAAGCGAGCCGCCATGATTGCCGTCCAAGTCCCCCTCTCACCTGCCGGCAAAAGCATTGTCCACGGGGAAAGAAACAGCGGATACAATGGAGCGCGGAATATTTTGGAATCTGGACTGCCGTACTGATACGGCGTCCCATTCGCGATCGTTCTTGCCAAGGACCAATACGTGTCGCTGTCTCCCCACTTAAAGTGGGATTCGTCAGTAATACTCGATTGCCAAACCAATGCAGCCGACGCGCGCACGAAGAATCCCAACACCACAATAATCGCACAAACGATATTGCGCCTCTTGGATGACCAACGCGTGCAAGCACTGTCAGTTTGACTCACGGTATTCAGCTGCAAATTCAAGAGTAATGACTACTGAGACAGGACGCTAATCTCAAGTTCGGTCATGCTTTGAAAGACCTTGAGGATATCCAAGTAAGGGTTTGGGTCTGTGAAATTCGACTCAAGCACCTTGATTCGATCGATCGAGGTCGGAAATTGTTGGTCGCTTGAATCGCTGGGTACCCAGCGTTCACCATCGTGGAATTCGATCCAAGCATGAAACTTCATTTCAGGCTCTTCCTTGTTGCGGTTAAAAATCATTCCGAGAGCAATTCTTGTCGGAATACCCATTGCTCTACATACGGATGCGAAAAGGAGAGCATGTTCGACGCAATCGGCTTGTTTGCTTTTTGTGGTTTCCACTACTGAACCGATTTGATTATCGAATTCCTTGAGTTCAATTCGCTTAACTAGTTCTTCCCTGCAAACCTTCACTTTTTCAAAAAGAGACACGTTGCCTTCATCGAGCTTTGATTGGGATGCAACCAATGCTCGGGCGAACTCTTGGATAATGGGGCTTTTGGATGGGATGAAATCGGTGTCAACTTGCGAACTGTCATCGTTGTCCTTTTTTAGTTCCACTCCACCCATTTCGTTTGGGTTTAATCCAACTCGAAAGACCGTTATGTCCACGGTTCTTGCGTTTTGGGATTTTTTGCGTTGATTGGTTCGATCCGAAAACAGCTTAAACGGATCGTTGTTACTGTTTTTAATGCGAAACGTTTGAGAAACGATGTTGGTGCGGTTGCTCATCAACCGATCCACCGCACCTGACAATTTGATTGTCTTGGACGAAATCGCGCGTAGGTCGAAAACAGAAGAGAGAATTTGGGCAACAATTGGCTCCGTTCGAAACGAACGAATATCTGCGGACTGCATAATCGATTTGTAGCCCTCGCCTTTTTCGTCTACCCATAACAAGGCTTGCATCGTTTCGTTGCCAACGGTGCTTATGTTGCTAACTTCCAAAAGATCACGCGAGCCGACGAACATGGTGGGCGTTTTAAAGAAATCGTCAGCCGCCTTTAATTTCCCCTCTACGACTTTGCCCAGAATCGGGTCAAAGTACTTGAGCTTACGCGTTTCCTTTGGTTCGAGCGGTCGACGCAGCATGGACTGATCGACGGCAAATGGACCTCGATAGTCCGGATTCCAGCCGATGGTGATTACGGGAGTAGCTTGTCCATTGTTTACGCCTTTCAAAGTCATCTTTCCGTCAATGCTATTTACATTGCCCTCGAAAGTCTGCTTGTTGTCGCCAATCTCAATCGACCCTTCTATTCTGCGTAATGCACCGGTGTCGGTTTCGGTGGTATTGATCTTCAATCGTTGGACCAATGGCTCACCCTTGAGCGAAACCGTGGTTCGACTCTCGGCTTCGATCTCAAATTCTGAGCTTTTGGAAACACTTACTTTTCGGTGCATGTATCCGATTGGGTTGTTGCCAATATACTGCACCTCCCAGATCTCTCGCGGTAATTGATCTGCGCTGATCCAAGGCTTGTTCGCATCATCAACCCGTGATGATGGCTGGATAACCGACCGCTTATCGGCCATTGTTTGATCAACGTCGACCCTAGAATCGGCAGACGAGTCTTCGGTCTTAACAGGTTTGGGTTTGGGTGCAACGCCCAAGTCTTGAAGGATTCTTTCCGTTCTCTCTTCCTCTGGTTCGGGTATTCTCGTTTCGCAGCCAGGAACGCAGGTCAGGAACAAGAAAAGAAGTGAGTGTCGGATAATGGTTGATGGCTTTGTCATAACAGTTTTGAATGAGAGGTTGCGTTGGACCGAGTTCTATTTTAACTAAAACTTGGCAGTACTCGTTCCGATGCTTTGAGAGTATTCAGGTTATGACGATTGTACTAGCGAGAATTCGATTGGAAAAATAGCGAAATTGGAATGTTGGGTGGCATGGTGACCTAGTCTTAGTTGTTCTTCAGCGGATCTGAGGCAACGCAAACGATCAACTTACTAGTCGCTCCCATTTACCCTAGAAAAGCACGAGCTATTCCAATGGGCAACGCTCCCGGATACCAATCCAGCAAAACCGCATCAGCCACAGACGCAAACTCACGCACCAATCCGACCTCGAGCTTTCAAAGGCTTAACAACGAGGAACTCGAATCGCACATGGGTGTGTTCCGGTACGGTGCGTTCGATCTCACCGATGCAGTTCGTCCTTCGTATGATCTTCAAGTCGTACCCCGGCAAGGATTTCGAAACGATTCCTATACGGACCCAAAAACCAATTCTCAAGTTCCAGTCATTATGGCATCCGCTTCGAGAGAACGGCTATTCGAGCTATTCCTGGATCTTGTCGATTGCCTCGGCGACGAGGTCGATGTCGTCCTCGAAACCAGCCATTACGGAGAAGCCGGTGAACACGAAGATCTTTACCGCGAGCACATCGATGTACCGGTCCTCAAGAGCGTATTTTATGACTTCGAAGATTTAATTCTCAACGACGGTTGTACTGGAATCGCTGTACTAAACCCTCGTAAACAACAGGAAGTGCAATTTGATGAGCACAAAATGTTGATTTGCTACGGATCCCCCCTTGAAACGTTTGAGCGTGTACTTATCAAACACGATGTTTATCCGGACGAGCAAATTCGATTCATCACCGAAGCCGAACACGTGCATAGCAGCACCGACACCTTTGCACGCGAACTTCCGCGTCTTCAGTCCCAACTTGGGATCGACGCAAGTTGTTCGATGGACGACGATGGAATGTCGTTTGAAGTCTAACGCACGGATTCAGCAATCGAGGCAAGTCAATATGGATCAGTGGAAACGCGAATGGCAACCGCAGATCGAACAGTGGGTAAGTGGTCAAATGGAATTGGCGGACTCAGGTCACGGAATCGATCACGTTCGTCGAGTAGTCGAGAATGCAAACCGGATCGGAATTGCGGAAAACGCTGACTTTGAAGTCGTTCTTCCCGCAGCTTGGTTGCATGATTGCGTGATCGTTTCCAAGAATTCACCTGAACGCAAGATGGCTTCATCGCTCGCGGCAACGAGCGCTGAACGCTTTCTAATGTCGATCGGTTACCCAAAAAAGTTTCATGCGTCCATAGCGGCATGTATTCGATCGCACAGCTTTTCCGCAAACGTTCCGTGCGAGAGCATCGAAGCAAAAGTGGTCCAGGATGCGGATCGACTGGAAGCCGTGGGGGCGATCGGATTGGCCCGCTGTCTAATGACCGGAGGTTCGATGGGACATCGCTTGGTTCATCCGGACCAGCCTTTTCCGATCGATCGACTCCCCAAGGACTCGGAACAATCCGTCGACCATTTCTTTTCCAAGTTGCTCGGTCTTCAAAAGACCATGCAGACTCTGGCAGGACGAGACGAAGCAGAGCGTCGCACTCAATTCCTTATCGAGTTCCTTCGACAATTGTGCCACGAAATTGGATTTTCTCGAATCGAACTTGACCATGCGATCGATAAAGCCATTGGGCGCTAGCGACTCAACAAGCGGATCGCATACCCAACCGATTCAACGAACCGACTGACTTCGTCGGTTGTGTTGTAGAAATAGAAACTGGCTCGGCACGTGACCGAAACACCCAACCGAGAGTGCAATGGCATCGCGCAATGATGGCCCACTCGAATCGCGATTCCTCGGCTATCAAGAACCCGAGCAATCTCCTCTCCATGAATACCTTCAACCGAGAACGAAATCACTCCACACTTGTTTTCCAAGTTCGGAGAGTACATTTGAACTCGTTCTAACTTCGCAAGCCCCGCCATCGCTTGCCCCACCAAAAGTCTCTCGTGCTCCATCAAACGATCGTGGCCGATCGCTTCCAAATATTCGATCGCGGGCTTCATCGAAATGATCTCCGCGATCGGAGGTGTACCAGCCTCGAATTTGTGCGGTAGGCCCGCAGCCGAAAAACCGTCGAAGGTGACAGATTTTATCATGCTGCCTCCCCCTTGCCACGGTGGCATAGATTCAAGCAAGGAGCGTTTACCGTAACAGACCCCAACGCCCGAGGAAGCCAACATCTTATGACCACTAAAGACGACGAAATCGGCATCCCACTCCCGCACATCGATCGATCCGTGCGGTGTCGCTTGAGCGGCGTCCACAACAACGGTTGCACCGAAGGAATGGGCTGCGGCTACAATTTGCTTTACTGGATTGATCGTTCCCAAAACGTTCGAAACGGCCGTAATCGCAACCAACTTGGTCTTGTTCGAAAGCATGGACTCGAATCGCTCGAAATCCAATGTGTAGTCGGCTCGCAGTGGCACCCATCGAATCGTGCATCCTTTGCGTTGGCACAACTGCTGCCACGGGACGATGTTGGAATGATGCTCCATTTCCGAAATCAATATCTCATCGCCACTTGTCAGATTTACATCTCCCCAAGCAAAAGCGATCAAGTTAATCGATGCAGTCGCCCCAGCGGTAAAAATGATTTCTTCGCATTTCGACGCATGGATAAATCGACGGACTGCTTCGCGGCTCGCTTCAAGCTTTTCCGTGGTCGCGACAGCCCACTCGTGCCCAGAACGATGAACGTTGGCGTAGTGCCCGGAGAACACATCTGAGATGGAATCGATCACACACCGTGGACGCTGTGAGGAAGCCGCGTTATCCAAATAAGCGATCGGCAATCCCGACTTATTGTGGACTTTGAATATTGGAAAGTCAGCTCGAATCGCTTCGATGCGCAAATGCAATGGACCTAAGTCTTGCGCACGGTCTAACTGCAAATCCCTCTTTGGAGAAAAGTGCGGATCCGACGCCAATTGCTTGGACTCTGCGTATTGCCGAATTTGGCGAATCATTGAGTGCAAGCCATTGCTTCTCAATGGGGACAAAAAAGACTTCAAGTGCAGTTTTTCGAGAAAGGACTCAATGGGAAATGCAGAGATGACCTCCGGCTCCTTTCCTGAGTAGATGGACAGTAAAAGCGCTACGAGTCCTCTCACCATCGGAGCATCGCTCGAGGCCTGGAAATGGAATTGCTCACCATCCCACTTTGGAACAATCCAAACCATGCTTTGACAACCAACTACCCGAAATTCCTCCGTGCAGAATTTGTCTGGAAAGGCTGGTAGGGTCTGCCCAAGCTCGATCAAAAACTGGATTCGCTCGTCTGCCGTTTCTAATTCGATGAACTCGTCTTGAAGCTCAGACAGATCGGCGTACGTCACATGGGCGTCCATGCATTCAACTCTTTCTTGAACAATGGTTTGACCTAGAAAATGCCTAATTGATCTCGCGCGTCTTCGGTCATGCAATCCTGTGTCCATGGCGGGTCCATCACGACTTTGATGTCGACCGCACCGACGCCTTCGATCGATTCGATAACCTGTCTGCTGTTCGCAACCAATTGAGGACCGGCAGGGCACATCGGACTGGTCAACGTCATTTCGACATTGACATTTTGCTTGTCATCTTCGCCTGGTTGGATGTCAACAACATAGATTAGGCCTAAGTCGACGATGTTGACAAACAACTCAGGATCGATCACTAGTTTCAATTGATCGCGAACTTGGTCTTCGGAAATAGGCATTATTCAAATGGATTGGGTTGTGGCAGTTGAAAAGGAACATGATCGGTGAGCAGTTCACCAAGCTTACTAGATTATACCGTATCGCGAAGTCGGACAAACACCTCGTCGCCTCGAACTTCGACTTCGTGAGACAAAGTGGGTTCGGTCGCAGGCATGCACATGGCCTCACCGTTTCGAACATCAAATTTGGCTCCATGCCTTGGACAAACCAAACAGTTGCCATCCATCTCGCCGTCCCCTAGCGTTCCACCGTCGTGGGTGCATAAATCCTCTAAGCAAAACACTTGAGCGTTCAGGAGTACAACCACCACAAACCGATCATCAATCTCGATCGTATTCGGATGATTCGGTCGGAGATCGCTAAGCTTACAGGCGAGCTGAAATTCTTTTGTTTGTGAAGCCATTGTCGTTGAGAAGAAACTTTCTATTCGTATTGGCGAACTTGTCGAGCGATTGCAACACCTAGAGCTTCTCGCACACTTTCGATGGTGACTCGGTCAAAGATTTGTTGGAAGAATCCAGTCACGATCAGACGCACGGCCTCGACCCTCGTGAAACCTCGCGACTGTGCATAGAAAATCAACTCTTCGTCGACTCGTCCGCTTGTGCTTCCGTGAGTGCAGCGCACATCATCGGCTTTGATTTCGAGACCAGGAATAGAATCCGCTCGGGCGTTGTCGCTCAAAAGCAAATTGTCGTTGCGTTGATATCCGTCGGTTTTGTCCGCCCCGACATCCACCTTGATCATTCCCCGCCAAACGGTTCGGGATCGGTCTTGCAACACCGCTTTGTAAAGGAAGTCGCTCGTGCAATGGGGCGCCGAATGCTGTTGAATGGTATTGTAAGTAAGGTGTTGTTTATCCCGCGTGAACATAACTCCATTTACATGACTGCTGGCGCCCGGTCCGACAAGCGCAACTCGTTGGTCCACTTGCGCAAACCGCGCTCCCATGGCAGCAATCGTCCACTGGAGATTTGCATCTTGACCGACGCTTGCACGTTTGTGAGCGAAATGCCAGGTGCCACTACCCCAGTCTTGCAAACCAACAAATCGAAGATTGGAACGCGCATTTAATACAAGTTCCAAACCACCACAATGAAATCCGTCGGCATCCTCGTTCGAGCTGGTCGATTCAAATAGAACAGTGGTTTCGGCACCTTCCTCTAAGACAACCAGAACGTGCGTCAAGTCGACTTTGCCGTCGCCCATGGCCGCATGAATATGAAGAGGTTTATCCACCACTACATTTTTTGGTACATAAAGAAAGTAGCCATCCGTCCACATGGCTGCTTGCAAAGCTGCGAACCGATCGACATGAATATCGATCTGCGAATGAAGATACTTCTTCACTAGTTCCGCGTGATCTCGAGCGCATCGACTCAGGGAACCGAAGATGACACCTTGAGCAGCATACTTCGGATCGAGTGACTCAGCTGTCACTACGCCATTCTCGGACCGCAGCGAGCCGCCAACATCCACCCCTTGTATTAGCCGAACAGGGGCATTCTGAACCGATTGCGTCTCGGATTCATCGATGGGTTGATATCGATCCAGCTTGAATCCGCGGAGATCGGAACGCATCCAATTCTCATCGCGAGGGTTAGGCCAACCCATCGATTCGAATGCCGCCCAGGCGTCTTTTCGTGCTTGGGTGATCCAGACGGGATCGATGCGTCTTTCCAATAGTTGGTTGAAACCGGCTTGATTAAAACCGGCTAGGTCGTTGCGAGAAATTGTCGTTGTCATACGGCTAGCCCACCGAGCCTTCCATTTGCAACTGAATCAAACGGTTCATTTCTACTGCATACTCCATCGGCAATTCCTTGACGAGTGGCTCAATGAAACCGTTGACGATCATGGTGCTGGCCTCAGCGTTAGATAAGCCGCGGCTCATCAGATAAAACATTTGTTCTTCCCCGATACGCGAGACGCTGGCTTCGTGCCCGACGCTAACATCCTGTTCTAAGATCTCAATGTAGGGATAGGTATCACTGCGACTTTTGGAATCCAAGATCAACGCATCGCAAACCACGTTGCACTTCGACTTTTTGGCACCCTTTTCGACTTTGACCAAGCCGCGATAGCTGCTGCGTCCTCCACCTTTTGAAATGGATTTGCTGATGATTTGTCCCGTGGTGTGAGGAGCACAGTGAACCAGTTTTGCACCCGCATCTTGATGTTGGCCTTTCGAAGCGAAGGCAATGGACAAGATCTCGCCCCGAGCGCCTGGCTCAAGCATGTAAACGGCTGGATACTTCATTGTCAGCTTGCTACCAAGATTGCCGTCCACCCATTCCATGGTGGCGTCCGCGTAGGCAACTGCCCGTTTGGTCACAAGATTGTAAATGTTGTTTGCCCAGTTCTGGATGGTCGTATAACGGCATCGGCTACCGCGTTTGCAAATGATTTCGACCACGGCCGAATGGAGCGATTCGGACGAATACATTGGGGCTGTGCAGCCCTCTACATAATGCACCGAGGCACCTTCGTCGACGATGATCAATGTTCGTTCGAATTGCCCCATGTTTTCTGCGTTGATGCGAAAATAGGCTTGGAGAGGGAATTCGATTTTGACGCCCTTTGGGACGTAAATAAACGAACCGCCAGACCAAACTGCCGAGTTGAGAGCGGCAAACTTGTTGTCGGTCGACGGGATGATCGTACCGAAGTACTCGCGAACTAGGTCAGGATAGTCTCGAATGGCCGAATCTGTATCGGTGAAGATCACGCCTTGGTCGGCAAGATCTTGCTTGAGCGATCCATAAACCACTTCGCTCTCGAATTGAGCTTTCACACCCGATAGGAATTTCTTTTCCGCTTCAGGAATTCCAAGCTTGTCGAAAGTGTCCTTTATCTCTTGGGGAACTTCGTCCCAAGTTTTCCCCTGCTTATCTGTGGGCTTGAGGTAGTAGTAGATATCTTGAAAATTGATATCAATGGCTCCGCCCCAGTTTGGCATCGGCTTGGAATTGAAGATCTCCAACGCCTTGAGGCGATAGTTCCGCATCCACTCCGGTTCATTCTTCATTTCGGAAATCTGGTTTACGATCTCCGCATCCACGCCTTTGCGAGCCTTGAAAAACGCTTTGCTCTCGGTTCGGAAATCATACTTGTTGATTTCCCCAATCGATTCCGACGATGCGATATCTGTTGACATGCTATTATTTCTATTATGGGTAGGCCGCAATGGATTGCGGCGTTGTTCGGACAGTTGTTCTTTGAGGACAGTTGATTTTGAGGTTTGGATTGAGCCGGATCGGTTAGACCGCGACCGCTTCCTCTTTCGCAAGCATTTCTTGGTTTGCAGCTTCCGCGTCCGGATAGGTCTTGCGAATACGATCATAACCATGGTCATGTAGTTCGCGAGCAAGTTCGGCCCCGCCCGTTTCGACAATTCGGCCACCCAACATCACGTGAGTAAACTGAGGAGGGTTATGCTCAAGGAGCTTATCGTGGTGAGTGATGATCAGGAGCCCCATTTTGTCGCGACCAATCTCCGCGATCGAAGCGCTGGCAAGCTTGACAGCGTCGGCGTCGAGACCGCTATCGGTTTCATCAAGAATCGAAAATTTTGGCGAAAGCATTGCCATCGTGAGGATCTCAGCCCGCTTCATTTCGCCGCCGGAGAAACCGTCGTTGACGTAACGGCGTGCAAACTCCGTATCGATTTTAAGCTGGGACATCTTCGCCTTAAGTTCCTTGCGAAATTCTCGCATTGGAATCAAGTCTTCGCCTTCCTTGCGGTCCGGTCGTCGCACGTTTGTGGCTGCGTGTCGCAAAAAGTCTGCGGTCTTTACCCCCGGAATGGCCACCGGCCTTTGAAAAGCCATAAAGATTCCGGCGCGAGCACGTTGGTCAGCCTCCCACTCGGTAATGTCCTCACCATCAAGAGTGATGGTCCCCTCCGTGATCACGTAGTTTGGGTGTCCCGCGATCGCCAATCCGAGCGTGCTTTTCCCCGAGCCGTTCGGGCCCATCATCGCATGGGTTTCGCCAAACTTCATTTCTAAATTGACGCCACGTAAGATTGCTTTCCCATCGACAGCGACATGCAAATTTTCAATTCTAAGAATATGGGACATCGTTATTTTTGATCCAAAAGTCAGTTAAAAAAAGGTTAAAAGGTAAGTTTGGAGTGGTTTTCAGCGAGTAGACCCTGCGCTTTAGTTAGCGACAACTTCCGCGATAACCGCAGGCTTGAACTGGCAGCAACTGTGCCCATCGAGTCGACATTGCGACAACTCCATGTTGTGTCCCAAAGCAGCGCTGATCACTTTCGTTTCTAGATTGCATACGCTTCTGTCATACCCATCTCCGACTAGATCTGGATAAGGACACGCTTGAACCTCCAAAACAGGCAAACCAAAGCCGTTCGTTATGCATGTAGGTATCTTGCGATTTGAAAGTACGCTAGCCATGACTCGCATTCGTTCCTCAAGCGGAGCGTCTGGAAGCATTTCTCGCAATGATCCGCCCATTCGCTGGGAAACACGATCGATCAAGACAGCCTTCAAAACCTCGTTGTCTAACTTGTTGATCTCATTCCACATAGCAATGGCTAAATCACTATATGTCACCCCTGCCTGACGCCATCCGAGACCAGTCAAAAAATAGCTAAAGGAAGGACGCCCTCGACCGACGCTCTGTTTACGACGTTCGATAAAGCCGCATTCTTCCAGGCGATCCAACCTCTGGCGAATGGCGGTTGCTGTTACTTCAAGCCGTTCCATAAGGTCGGTAACCGACAGACCCTCTTTCCGGCGGAGTAAATCGAGAACCAATTGATCTACAGGACGAACCGGGGATTCGCTTTGCTTTTCTGGTAAATCCATGTGAATTTGGCGATCAATACTCTAGCAATGGGTGGGATCCCCCTTATCTTGAGCATAAAATGGGGTCCGTGACTGGATGAAGTCTATCCGTTTGCCTAGTTTTGACAAGCTGTGATGCGAAAAAAGATCTAGGGGTGACAGCCTTTCTTCCGAAGCGATTTGAGAAATCGATCGCATGGGGCTTCCACCCAATAGTACAGTCCCGCTGCGGCAACGAGGCTTGCCAAGAAGGCGATCGGTAGGGCAGCAAAGGCCCGCGTTGGGCTACTACCTATCCAAGGATCGAGTCCATTCAACACAATTCCATTCACCAAATAGTGAATTAGGAACAAACTATACGAGACTTTCCCCAGCCAAAGTATGGGTGACGGAATCGGAAGCGTTAGCCAGAATCGGACACACGCATACAGGGTCAGCCCTGAGCCGAGACCAACTAAGACTCTTGGTCGAAATTCGATCGCGAGGGATGCTGTCATCGCTGTCGCATAAAAGAGAAGTACCCACCAAGAGATTCTGCCTTTCAGTGTCCATGCGATAAGCGAACCTAGGACCAGTGGCCCCAGGAAGTAAAAAACAAAGACCTCGTACTCGAGGACTCGATTCCAATACCAGACGGATACCAACCCCAGAGGAATCAATATTACGGACATAGCAACTGGTCCGTCGAAATCCTGCCGAGTGACTTTTCCTACCGTTTTGAGCAATGCTTGAATCATCAAAAACAGGCCGACATACTGAAGATCGATACATAAATACCATGTGCCCGCCGACAAATTCCCATAGCCCAGTACATCTTGAAGAAAAAACACGTGAGCTAACAATTGCGACCAAGAAAAGGAATCGATTAGCGGCGGCTCCATGGTGCGACCCAAGGCCGACCAGGACACCGCAACCAAGAGGAATAGCATGACAAGATAGGGCGCTGCTAATCGGACGTATCTTGTTCCGAAGGACGAGAAAGCTTTACGCCATGAAATCGTTTCGTCGGGCATCGCCATCGCCAATGCGAATCCACCGAAGACGAAAAATAGGTGAACAATAAACAATCCGTAGTTGTAAAGCCCATACATCAGATTTGGCGCAAATTGATTGGCCAGTTTCGCGCTTGGCGAGAATTCGCTCAAGTGATGCCCTACGATGACACAAGCGGCAATTCCTTTAATTCCGTCGAGCAATGCAACACGTTGCCCGGCATTTATGTAGCGAGGCCGTTCTCCGACAAGGGACGAAACCACCGATGCATGGAAGTGGCCCAGCGTAGAGAAAACCCTGATCATATTTCCGAATTCCGACCCCAGAAATCCGCCGACTTGAAAGAGTGTATTATAATGAGTTTCCCGCGAAGGCTAAGAAGTAATTTTGGGAGATGAATTCCAATCTTGGGATTTGACGACACCTACGTCTGCTTTCGTTGTTGTGTCCTGCCTACCTACGTGCCTACCTACCTAAATACGATCATTGGTGGCTCAAATCGTCATCCGTGATTCTCTTCAAAAGGAAATACAAACAAATGGATCGAGTCGCAGAGAGCCAGAATCGAAGAGGTGGTGGGATTCGTGTTTGGAAGCAGGCGGCTGGATCCTCGGACCGGACGTTCGACCAGTGCCTTGATTGGCTTGAAAAGCGAGGAATGACAGAAAATGTCGATATCGGCCTATCGCTTTCTGGCCCTCGCCCCGTCGTTCAGTTTGAATTTGTGAAGGAAAGACTCGATCAATGGACGCCGGGTGGGGATACTCTGCAATTGGCAACTCGGCTTTCGTTATCAAATCGAGATCGAAGCGATCTTGAAAAAGAAATACTCTTTGCAATGCTGGCTGGTCCCGTCCCGTTTGAGTTCCCAAGCTTGAACGAATTGGAATCTGCGATTCGCGTTCGATGCAACATTGTTGAAGCTGCGAGAAAGACCTTTCTGTCGTTTGCTGCCTACGAGGCGGAACGCCCGATTGAATACTGGGACTACGACGAGAACCGTGGATTTATCGTTCGCCCTGGCAAATGCATGATCGAGGCCTTGCGGAATGCAACGCAACCACCAGAAGGCGTTACCGCGTATTCTTTTTCATGCTATCGGGCGACAGAATACATCGTCGCTTTGGGATTGGCAGAAGAAGCAAATTGTTGCAATCGAGAACTGCTCAAGCGACTTCAACATCAAGCAGAAAAACGTTCGATTCGTTCCGGTGAATTCCATGAGGTTTTCATGAGAGAATACGGTTCTCGCGAAAATCCCCTGCCTGCCAAATACTATGTACCTGGTGATCGGGTTTGGTTTCGCAACCCGGACGTCGTTTCGTCCGATGCGGTTGGCTTCGAGGGGTCATGGGTATTTTATCTGGGAGATGGGTTGTTTAGCGATTTTTGGAAGAGCAATCAATCCTTTACGCTGCAAGCAAAATGCTTAGAGATTTTTCACTGGCGGAATGCAACCTACCGCGACAATACCGGTGAAATGCGAATCGACGAGAATGTCGTTCAGTCCCATATTCGATCATCGCTCGCAAATCCTGACGAAATAGGACAGATCATGCAATCGATGGAAAGACTCCAAGATCCGCGAGGTGTTTATTTGGAAGGCGGGTGTATCGATCCATCTCGCGAGTATCCGAGATGGGTGTGCCCTGGAACGAGCGACATTGTGCTTCCCGATGTCGAGATCGGTTCATTGTGAACTCGACAAGTGCTAACCGATGATCTCTTTGCCCATCCATGGTCTCAACGCAGCCGGAACTCGGATGCGGCCATCTGCCATTTGATGGTTTTCCATGATCGCGATGATGGCTCGGCTGATCGCGATGGCGGTGCCGTTGAGCGTGTGAACTAGATGTGTCCCTTTTTCATTTTTCGTTTTGTAGCGAATATTGAGCCGGCGTGCTTGATAGTCAGTGCAATTGGACGTGCTGGTGACTTCTCCCCATTCGCCCGCAGTACCTCGACCTGGCATCCAGGCTTCTAAGTCATATTTGCGATACGCTGGACCACCAAGATCGCCGGTCGCTGTATCCACCACGCGATAAGCGACTTCGAGCTGATCAAACAGGTCGCATTCGAGCTGCCGCAACTCCTCGTGGATCGCGTCGCTTTGATTTGGCAATGTGAACGCGAACATTTCGATCTTGGTGAACTGATGCACTCGATAGAGTCCTTTGGATGCGCGACCTGCCGCTCCGGCTTCTGTTCGGAAGCAGTGGCTTATGCCGACGAGTTTGAGCGGTAGGTGCTCCGCATCCAGCACTTGCCCGGAATACATACCCCCTAGAGTGATCTCGGCAGTGGCGACCAGATTGAGATCCGTATTCTCGATGCTGTAGATCTGGGTTTCGGGGCCACGTGGGATGAAACCGATCCCGTGCAAGGTCTCGGTGTTGGCGACGTCGGGTGTTGATACAGGCACAAATCCGCGTTGGATCAAGTAATGGATGGCGAGCTGTTGTAACGCCAATTCCAACAGAACTGCATCATTCTTTAGAAAGTAAAAACCAGCACCGGCCACGCGAGCTCCGGATTCAAAGTCGATCATGTCATGTTGTTTGCCCAACTGCAAATGGTCCAGTGGCTGGAAATCAAAGGTGGGGATCGGAGTTTTCCCACGCGCGATTTCTAGATTGGCTTGATCGTCCCGACCGATCGGTGCGGCGGGGTGGGTCATGTTTGGGGCGCGAGACAGAATCGCGGCGATCTCCTTGTCTAGCATGTCGTGCTCGGCTTGGACAGCATCCTTTTGCTCGCGCAGTCTTCTCCCTTCTTCTTTGAGTGTCTCGCGTTGTTCGGGCGTGGCTCCGCCCATTTTGCCACTTGTGGCATTGGCTTGCCGGTTCAGCTCTTCGGCCTGATTGAGCTTTGTCTTGCGTTCGCGTTCGAGTTCGACAAATCGCTCGATATCCGCGTGAGCACCTCGATGGAGGCAATTGGCCTTAACTAACTCGGCGTTTTCTAAAACAAATTTGCGATCGAGCATAGAAAAAGGGGCAGTCAAAACGAGGACGAGATGGAAAAACGCTGATGCAGAGTTTATCGCATCTTCCCCATTCGTCCAACCTGGGGCGCCCATTCGTCCAACCAGGTAGGCCCATTCGTCCAACCAGGTAGGCCCATTCGTCCAACCAGGTAGGTAGGTGTTCAAATATGGCGGTCGATTGGATTGTAGATGCAGCGTGAAATCCGTTGTTTTTTCGAGACTGCATGTGTCGATAGCCATAAAAGTTAGCTCGAAAAAAAGGAGCGGTTCGAGCGGTAAGCCATGGATGGTCGATCGGTTTTTTCCCATTCCAACAAAGAAGGACCCCATCCTATGCGACTATTTCTGGTTGCAGTCGGTTTATCTGCTGCAATAACTTCAGCGACCGCTTTCGCCCAATTTGACGAACCATTGACCGGTGGTTCCGTTGCGCCAAGAAGTGCCCGGTTCGAAGTGACACCGGCTCAGGAATATCTTATGGCCAGAGCAAGAGCTGATGCGATGAACCGTCAGAGCTTACTCAATTTCTACCATTCGATTGGCTTTGATTACGGTCGTCCGGAAATCAATTCTGGGGTATTCTTCAATGCGCAGGCACCCGTTCGCACTCGAAGAATCTACAGTTTTCCGGGGCTGTATATGGATTCGCGTACGTTCGGTTTTTAGCAATGCATCCAGCCGAAATTAACCGCCAAAAACTGCTTCATCGATTTTTGCAGTATGTCCGAGTCGGATCCGCAGCCGATCCCGCAAGCGCTAGTTACCCTAGCTCGGTCGGGCAACTGGAACTCGGCATCATGCTGGTTGCGCAACTGCTTGAAATGGGGATTTCCGACGCTCACCAAGACGAGCACGGGTTGATATGGGGGACGGTGCCATCCAATGTCGACGGGGATGCTCCAACGGTGCTCCTCAATGCACATCTGGACACGTCGCCAGAAGCGCCGGGCGACGGATGCAATCCGCAGGTGGTCGAAAACTATGATGGCAATTCGATCACTCTGCTTTCTGGCGATACCATTGATTTGATTTCAACGCCCGAACTCGCCAGCCTTCGGGGCCATACTCTGGTTACAACAGACGGGAAAACACTGCTTGGTGCGGATGATAAAGCTGGGGTGGCGACCATCATGCAGTGTGTTCAGTACTGGATGGAGAATCCAAACGTACCGCACGGCCCCATTCGAGTCTTGTTTACGTGCGATGAAGAAATAGGCAAAGGGACGAAGCACTTTGATTTGCAGAAAGCTGGTGCAATCGTCGGTTACACGCTTGACGGAGGAGCCGCTGGAACAATCGATGTCGAGACATTCTCTGCGGACGGTGCCACGGTTACGTTTCACGGTCGAAACACCCATCCGGCGGTCGCCAAAGGGAAAATGCTCAATTCGATTCGGGCTGCCGCCAAGTTCATTGCATTGCTACCAACCGAGACACTTTCACCCGAGTCAACTTCGGATCGTCAAGGATTTGTGCACCCTTTCACCATGCAAGGCGGTGTGGCCGAAACCTCGATTCAATTCATCGTTCGGGACTTCGAGACGCGAAAACTCGAGACGTACATCCAGCTTCTGAAGGCAACCATGGATCGCGTTTTAGAAGAATTTCCGGGGATGGAGGGGCGAATCAACACAGTCGTTCAATACCGGAATATGGCGGATGTATTGCGAGGCTTTCCAAAAGCCATCGAGTTGGCCGAACAAGCATTCGCGGACCTGAAATTCCCCTGTCGTCGCGACTCGATTCGAGGCGGTACCGATGGGGCGTTGATGAGCGAATTGGGTCTTCCGACCCCCAATCTCTCCGTCGGTCAATTCAACATTCACTCGGTCCGCGAGTTCGCCTCACTCGATCATATGGTTCAAGCCGCACAGCACGTGATTCGGCTGGTTGAGCTCTGGTCATTGGAAGGGCTTGGGCACTAATCACTGTCGTAAGCAGTGTTGGTTGGCCATGGAGATGCCGCTGACAATCGCTCCGACGATACCGACGAACCCTTGATCGGTTCCGCAAAGAAATAGGTTGCTAAGTCTCGTCGTGCCGTCGAGTTGCTTGTCTGGGGCTCCGTAGACAGCCCCGTTGTCGTGGGAAGTAAATCGGCGAATTGTTTTGGGAGTAAATATGTCTGTGTCGATGACGTATCGGCGAAAGTCAGGCATAAATCGAATGGCGGATGCGACCGATTCGTCGTACCAAGCGAGTTTTTCGCGAGCATAACGGTCGGCAGTCATGTCAGACCATCGATTGTAGTCTGCGATGGTCGTAAGCCGGACAAAGCCCGCTTCCAATTCTCCTTCGGCGCTAGAGTAAACGTAGTTGTTTGGAGAGCAAATCACCCCGGTGCGAACATCGCACAATTGGTCGGTCGGCTTTGTCCAGTGAAACTTTTCGGAGTCATTGTAAAAAACGATCGTCTTGTCGAAGCCAAACTCCTTGGGTTGGCACTCTAGCACTGAGATCGATTCGATGAACGACATCTCTCCTGCCATATGAACTTCGGAGAGAGAGTTGTCGTCGCACATTCGCATCGTCTCGACGATCCCTGCGCTGGACAGGATTCGTTTTGCAGTGAGTATTGTTCCGTTCTCCAGTTCTACACCGGTCGTTCGGCCACCTTCGATGCAAATACGAGCTACTCCACTTCGCAAACGCAGGTCGCCTCCTAATTCGCGAAATCGGCGCACGAGATGCTTGAGGATGAGCCGAACGCCCTTGAACGGTCTTGCAAATCCCTCAAGGAATATGCTTCGAAACATAATGCAAAACTGCCCCCAGTCCATATCGTGTTGACGGGCATTGCCGTACCACATCAATGGGCAGAGCAGCATTTCAATCAGCAATGGGTCGCTTAGGATTTCGGAAAGAATGGTGCGTGTGGAGAGTTGGAAGTCCTCTTGCTTTAAATCGTCGTAGTCGACGAGGCGGTCTAGAAGAGCCTGAAAGGCGTCTTTTTGGTGGGGAAATTTCTCGTTAACCTCGGTTTGGAGGAGTCCAATCTCGTTATTGAAATCGAGATGAACGCTTGGAAATGCGATTCGGGAGCCTTTTTGTTCGGCAAGCTGCAGATCATCCCAGCGAAAGCGAAGCTGTTTTAAAAGGCGGGCAAGCGGTCCTTTTTTGGCACCTTTCTCAGTGAAATTGGTCATTGCGTGAAGGCCGACGTCGTAGTTTCGTCCGTTGACACGATAAAAAGAATTGAGCCCGCCTATCGTCCAATGCTTTTCGAGCAAGCATACGCGTTGGTCGTAATGGGCGAGTCGAATGCCAGCTGCCAAGCCGCTCATTCCTGCGCCGATAATAATGGTGTCGAAGTCATTTGACGAATTCATGTCGACATTATGGGTGCAGAACAAGCTGCGCCCAGGGCCAAGATGCAATTGGCGGTTGACATTTTCGGGGGGGGAGGATAGCTTAAACTCCCTTGCGCAGAACACGGGAGGTAGTGAATCCGGGGGGCTCTCAACTCACCACCACCCCCATCAAAAACTATCAACCCAACAGATAACAACGGAATGAATCCACAAGAATTGCTCCGAATTGTAGATTCGTTGCATCGCGAAAAGCAGATCGACCCGGAATTGGTCATTCAAGCGATTGAATCTGCGCTGGTAACGGCTTCGAAGCGTCAATTCGGTGAAGAAGCCGATGTATTCGTCTCAATCGCTCGCGATGGTGGAGGTATCACGGCCACGGTGAACGGAAGAAGTCTCAGCGAAGACGAAATTGGCCGTATCGGCGCTCAAACGGCCAAACAAGTGATTATTCAGAAACTCAAGGAAGCCGAGCGGGACGCAAGAATAGATGAATTCCACACTCAGGTCGGTCAGTTGGTGACCGGCATCGTTCAGCGTACGGAGCGTGGCGTAACCATCGTTCAACTTGGCAACGTCGAAGCCATTTTGCCTCGAAGCGAACAAATTCCTGGTGAAAGCTATCACAGTGGCTCCCGCGTTCGAGCGATCATTTACGAAGTGAAGGCGGCCGGAAATCGCGTCAAAATCATCTTGTCGCGAACCAAGGCGATGTTGATTCAGCGATTGTTCGAGCAAGAGATACCGGAAATCGCCGAAGGAATTATCCGAATCAACGCAATCAGTCGAGAACCCGGATATCGCAGCAAAGTAGCCGTTAGCAGTAGCGATCAACGAATCGATTGCGTAGGTGCATGCGTTGGAATGCGCGGCAATCGAATCAAGAACGTAACGGGGGAACTCGCCGGCGAACGCATTGACATTGTGCGTTGGAGTGACGATCCAATGGTTCTGATTCCGAATGCATTGCAACCGGCGGAAGTCGAGCAAGTCCTGCTTTGTGATATGATCGGCCGCGCAATCGCTTTGGTAAACGAAGAGCATTTGTCGCAAGCAATCGGTCGATATGGTCAAAATGTCCGATTGGCTAGCAAGCTTTGCAGTTGGGACATTGAAATTATGACTGCTCCTGAATTGGAACGTCAGATTGAACGAGCGATGGAAGGGTTCATGGAGATTGAGGGGATGACAGAGGAAGTTGCTCAGCAACTCGTCGAGCAAGGCTATCTTTCCTATGACGATCTTTCCGTTATCGAGCCGGATGCGCTGATGGAAATGGGTGGCTGGTCGCAAGAACAAGTTGACGCGATTGTTGAACAGGCGGATGCCAAAGCGGAAGATCAGGAGATTGCCGAAGAGGAACGAAAGTATCAAGAAAAACTTGAGAAAGAGCGCCGTGCAACCGAGGAGTTGGACAAAAAAGAGGGGCGGTCTGTGCCTCCTCCTCAAAGTTTACCGGAAAATTTGGCTGAGGACGCCGTCGAGCTTGACGTTTTTCCCGCAGTGGAGCCGCTAAAGGATCCACCGTCCGAGGGGAATCTGAAAGATGGCGAGCATGAGATTCCCCCCGCAGTGGAGCCCTCCAAGGGTCCACCGTCCGAAGGGGAACAGCAAACTGGCGGAAACGCCTAACGTAAGTTCCATTTATGCATTATCATACTTGGCAGATAAATGATGCGGTTCGATGGCGGTCGTTGTCATTGAAGCGGAAAAGAAGTTCGGCATGCGGTATGTCGAATGGTGTGGGTGACCCGCTACAGCAGCGTGGGGGCGTCCAATGAAATAATAAAAAGCAGAAACAGGCGAGCAACTTAAGCCGAGCCGTTCGGTCGACTTGCCTCGTTTCAACGGGCTAATGCCCAAGGAATTTTGCTCAGTGGCAGTACGAATTTATTCGCTGGCTAAAGACTTAGGAATGGACAGCAAGGAGCTTGTCGACCTGTGTACCCGTATTGGTATTCAGGGCAAGGGAAGCGCGCTTGCTAGTCTAGAGGACGAAGAGATCGCTCGCATCAAGCGACACATAGAAGAAAAGGCTACGCCGGCTGCGTCTGCCCAAGCGGTCGTTCAGGCTGTCAAGCCGGTTCGCGAGCCCATCAAGGAGGTGCCAAAACGTGATTTGAGTCAACGTATTGGTGGCGCCAATCGCGACTTGTCTGCATCTCGTTCCAAGGTGTCGGATTCTGTCGCCGCCGTTTCGAAAGGGACTGCAGTTGCAGTTGCACCCGAGACTGAGTCGAGCGTTGCAGTGGATGATAATGAGGTCGTCAGCTCCAATCAAATCGATGATCCAATTGCGTTGGACTCGCGAGAACCAGATACCGAACAAGAATCGACGACGATTGTGTCGACGAATGTGGATGTGGAAGTCTCCCAGGACTCTCAATCGAGAGATGTCAACGAAGTCACTTCGGTCGTTTCCGAGGATAAACCCGGCCGCTCCGGGGATGGTCTAACAAGAAAAGACTTTTATTCGCCCGCCGCAACGAGTGGGAGGGTTCGTGTTCTGGGTGGTGCAAAGCCAGGCGAAGTCAAACCCGCGTCTGACAAGCCAAAGCGAACTCGCGATCCCGTGCTGAACATCAAGTTGGCAGGAATTCCAAAGTCGGGTATGGCAAGTCCGGCCCCGAAAATAGCAGAACAAGCCACGCAGAAGCCGATCGTAAAGTTGACGCCTGATGTGATCCAAGGTGTTCGTCGAGGGATGGACAAGCCTGCGGAAAAGCCAGCGGGGGCACCCGGCAGTACTGCCTCGCCTCCCGGCAGTACTTCCTCGCCTCCCGGCAAAACGACGGGTGCTGGTGGTGGTCGCGCATCGCTTCCAAGTCAAACACAACATACTGGATTAGCTGGCTTCCAAGCGAATGCTGAGAACAAGTTAAACGCAAAGGGCAAGAAACCGGTCGTTGAGGAAGAAGCACCCGTCAAGAAAAAGGGTCTGGCAGGTATCGAATCGAGCCGCAAGCGCGGTCCTCGAATCAATACTTCGAGAGACTTGGCGTCCATTGAGGAGGATGATCGAAGACTCAAGGGCAACAGGGGGAGAAGACCCAAGCCCACGCCAACCGCAGTTCGCAAAGAGAAAGTGATTCTCGCGATGCCCTGCACGATTCGGAGTTTCTCGGAAGCGGCAGGTGTCACCGCCGCACGCGTGCTTCGTTCGTTGATGACGATGGGTACCATGACCACCATCAATTCCTCGCTTAACCAAGACCAAGCGGCTTTGATAGCGGCGGATCTCGGAGTCGAGTTGGAATTCCGCGAGGCAGAAACGCTTGAAACCAGTTTGATCGGCAAGATCAATGATGTCGAGGACAATGAGGAAGACTTGATCACGCGGCCACCGATCGTAACGTTCCTTGGGCACGTCGATCACGGCAAAACATCGTTGCTCGACTATTTGATTGGCACCAAGATCGTCTCGGGTGAGGCGGGCGGGATTACGCAGCAGATTCGTGCTTATCAAGTCAAAAAAGATGGGCGCGCGATATCCTTTGTGGATACGCCAGGCCACGAAGCATTTACTGAAATGCGAGCACGCGGCGCTAATGTTACCGATATTGCGGTTTTGGTTATCGCGGCTGACGATGGAATTATGCCCCAAACCGAAGAAGCCATTTCGCATGCAAAGGCTGCTGGGGTGCCGATCGTGGTTGCGGTCAATAAATGCGATTTGCCCGGAGCCGATATCAATCGCGTGATGACGCAGATGACCCAGTTTGGGCTAACGCCTAGTACGTGGGGAGGCGACGTGGAAGTGGTGCCAACGAGCGCAATTACTGGCGAAGGCATGGATCAATTGCTTGAGACATTGCTTGGGGTGGCCGAATTACATGAATTCAAAGCCAATCCGAAAAAGGCCGCCGTTGGCGTTTGTTTGGAAAGCGAACAAGCAGCCGATCGGGGTGTTATCGCCAAGGTCATGGTTCAGGGTGGAACGTTGAGAGTAGGCGATATTGTCGTCTGCGGTTCTTCGTTTGGACGTGTTAAGGCTCTCGGCGATACGCTGAAGAGAAACAAGCAGATGACGGAGTGCGGCCCTTCGATGCCCGTCAATATTACTGGACTTGATAAAGCCCCAGAAGCAGGCGAGCGATTCCACGTCTTGGATGACATCGCCCAAGCAAGGCAGATTGCGGCTAGCCGTGAAGTGCTTGTCCGCGCTCAATCTCTTTCGGGTACTTCGCAGAAGGTTTCCTTTGAAACATTCCAAGAGTTGCTCCAATCCGGCAAACTTGGCGTCAAGGAAGACAAGGTTGTTCTCAACTTGATCATCCGAGCTGATGCACGCGGTTCGCTCGAAGCAATTGAAAAGGAGTTGACGAAGCTGGACCACCCTGAAGTCGAGATCAAGATTTTGCAACGGTCCGTTGGTGGAATTACCGTTGCGGACGTAACCCTCGCAAGTGCGTCCCAGGCAGTCATCGTTGGCTTCAACGTTATTCCTGACGAAGCCGCGCGGGCTCTTGCTGACGTTCGCAATGTGGAAGTGCGACGATACGATATTATCTACAATCTGGCCTTGGACATCAAAGCCCTTATCGAGGGCAGACTGAAGCCCGAAGAAAGAGTTGTTGAATTGGGCAGAGCGTTGGTCAAACAAGTCTTTGCTGTTTCTCGCGTTGGAACCATCGCCGGTTGCTACGTGGCACAAGGGACGATCGAACGAGGTTGTCGAATCCGAGTCAACCGCGAAGGCCGTCGAATTGGCGATTATGCATTGGACACGCTTAAGCGAATCAAGGATGACGTTAAGGAAGTGCCTCGTGGAATGGAGTGTGGGATCAAATTGGCCGGATTCAATGACGTCAAAGTCGACGACGTCCTAGAGGCATATCGTATCGAAGAGGTTGCGAGAAAACTTGAATTGTCCAGGTCTTAGTTGACCTTGGACAACGCCCAGAAACCTTTGTCGACTCAAGCGTGCGGTCGAGCACAGCAGTTCAGTTACTTTCCTTATGATTTCAAACGTCGGCGTCATCGCCGATTGAACAAGACGGTTTTATGAGTTCACGTAGGCTATTAAAAGCAGGGGAAGCGATTCGAGAAGTCGTCTCAATGGCGATTTTGACCGAGCTCCGCGACCCTCGCGTGAAAAATGTCACCGTGATCGGCGTCGAAGTAGCTCCCGATATGCGTGAAGCCAAAATTTTGGTGAGTATCATGGGGAGTGAAAGTCAACAGGCGACCAGTTTGCGAGGTCTCAAAAACTCTGCAGGCTTCCTGCAGTCTAAAATTGCGGAACGAATTGATACTCGATACACTCCGAAACTCACTTTCGTCGCCGATGAAGGTGTCAAAAAGTCCCTTGCTCTTGCCCAGATTCTCGACCAGCTTGCGCTCGAAAAACAAAAGAATCAGCAAGCCACCGATGCAGTTGCCGTGTCGGAACCAGTTGACGACGAACTCGATGAACTCGATGAAGCAGAAGACGCCGACAATGAAGCTGCAATTGACGAGAACGACGAGCTTTCCGACGATCGAGAAGACGATGGAGAAGACGATGGAGACTTCGACAATCGAAATAGTCCAGACATGCCTAATGCCTAATAAACCGATTTGCAAACAGCCTAAACAGCCTAAACAGTCAACAGCCTACTGAGAACAATGAGCAATCGAGCAGCCAAGTACGAGCAACTTTACAAGTCTCTTAAAAAGCATTTCAAGCCGCTTCCTGAAGTCGGTGAACGCACCGTTCTTGAGCATTTGATCTACGCATGTTGTCTGGAAGATGCCAGAGCGGACCAGGCTGATGAGGCTTTTGCGAAGCTTCAGCAAGCCTATTTCGATTGGAATGAAGTTCGCGTTACAACGGTGATTGAACTTGGCGAAGCGCTCAATAGTTTGCCAAACCCAACCCAAGCTGGGCATCGAATTAAGCGGTGTTTGCAATCGCTTTTTGAAGCTCGGTACCAATACGACATCGAGGACATGAAAAAGGCAAACCTCGGCAAAGCGACCGACGAGCTTACCGCGTGGAAAGGTGTTTCGCCATTCATTCTGAATTATGTTTCGCAACATGCATTAGGTGGACATGCGATTCCGGCAGATACGATGACTTTGGATTGTCTCGTTCAGGCCGAAATTATCACCGAAGCAGAGGCCGATAAGAAGAGCCTGCCCGGTATTGAGCGAGCGATCACGAAAACCAAGGGTGGTGAGTTTGCGTCGTTATTGCATCAGTTCGCAGTTGAGTTTCACCAAAACGCCAAAAGCCCCTCGGCTTTGTCGGTCTTCAAAGATCTTGGTGTGACACCTAAGGCGAAGCCGAAAATGCCTGAAAAACCGGTCGCGGAAAAGCCTACCAAAGTCGACAAAGTCGCTTCGGTTGCACCGGTCAGCGTTCCTGCTCAAACGAGTAAATCCAAGTCGCCTACGGCTGCAACACCGGCACAAAAGCTAGTCGACCCAGCGGAAACACCGACCGGGAAAAAAAAGGACCATTCTCCGCCACCGGCCGTTGTCGCCTCCACAGGCAAAGAAGTTACGACCGCCAAACCGGTAAAGCCAGTCGCAAAGGCCGAGGCAGCCAAAGAGGCTCCCAAGAAGCCAACAACAAAAGGGGCCGAAACTCCGAAAGTTGCAGCAAGCAAATCGGAGGCACAGAAGCCTCCCGTGAAACCAGCGTCGAAAAAAATCGACGAAAAACCGACAGGCAAAAAATCGGAATCAAATCCTGTCAGTAAGAAGCCCGAAGAAACAAAGCCTACCAAAGCAAAATCAAGTCATTCCACTGCGGAGCCCGTCAAGGGAAGCTCCAAAGCGTCTGCCAAAGAAGCTGCCAACGTGAAGATTACTACGAAAAAACCCCGATAGGCTCGCGATAGGCTGCCGTCATTACGTATTGAACCAAGACCTTGGATGACTCCTTGAGCGGAGCTGAATAACATGGCCGGACATTCACAGTATTCCAATATTAAGCACCGCAAGGCGTTGGTAGATAGCAAACGCAGCAAGCTGTGGAGCAAACTTTCCAAAGCAATCATCGTTGCCGCAAAACTCGGAGGTGGCGATCCAAGCTCGAACGTCCGTCTTCGAACTGCAATCATTGATGCAAAGGCCGTTTCACTACCTAGGGAAAATATCGAACGAGCCATCAAGAAAGGAATCGGCGAAATTGAGGGCGGGGACGTCGAAGAAATCCTCTACGAAGGATATGGACCCGGTGGTGTCGCCGTCCTCTGTGACATCATGACAGACAATCGAAATCGAACCGCTCCTGAAGTTCGTAAGTTGTTTGAAAACCAAGGTGGAAAATTGGGTTCAACCAACTGCGTCGCTTACCTTTTCGAACGCAAAGGGATCATCGCCATCAAGCAGTCCGCGGTCGATTTGGAAAAACTCATCGAGCTTGTGCTGGAGAATGGTGCAGATGATGTGACCGAAGCGGACGACAGATTCGAAGTGTCGTGCACGCCCGATGTTTATTCGACCGTAGTTGAGGCAATTGAATCCCAATCCATCGAAATCGAATTCAAAGAGGTTTCGCGAGTGCCGAGCACAACGGTGGATGTCGATTCCGAAACCGCCTTAGCGGTTATGAAGTTGCTTGAAAAACTCGAGGACCATGATGACATTCAATCGGTTGCATCCAACGTCAATTTTACGGAAGAGCAATTGGCGTCCCTCGGCTAATTACGAATTACTGATTATTGCATGGCATCACCAAATTTGTGCATCGAGCGTCTCGATGCGAGTACCGAGACGTTTGAAGCGGACGTTGCGAGACTAAGAAAAAAGCTGAGCCCAAACGGTTCGGTTGTTTCGGAACGTGGCAAACAACTGACCATGTCGGTGTTCGGTGAGGCCCTCTCGCCTCAAGCGGTTGTCGAGCGAATTTGCAAAGACGTAAAGAATCGTGGAACCGAAGCTGTTTTGCATTACGCGAGGGCTTTAGACAATCCGGAATCATCGGCAGATTCGCTTCGAATCCCCCTCGATCTGCTACAACGGTCGCATTCCCAAGCGTCCGCGGAATTTCTCTCGACTGTTCGGCAAATACGGTCCAACATTGCAGGTTTTCAGACTGCGATCTTGCATAAGAGCGTTGTCACCAATCCGAGTCCAGGTGTGGTCTTAGAACAGCGGTATTCGCCATTGCGTCGAGTTGGTATTTGCGTTCCAGGCGGGGCCGCAGCATATCCCTCCACGGTATTGATGACTGCGATTCCTGCTCAGTGTGCCGGTGTTCAAGAGATCGCGATTGTTGCTCCGCCAACCTCGTTGGGTGCATACAATCCAGATATGCTCGCCGTTTGCCATGAGCTTGGGATCAACGAAATATATGCGGTCGGCGGTGCCCAAGCGGTGGCATCGTTGGCGTACGGTATCCGAGAGATTCCAGCGGTAGATAAAATCGTTGGGCCAGGGAATTTATTTGTTGCTCTGGCGAAGCGATTTGTATACGGGGAAGTCGACATCGACTCGATCGCGGGCCCGAGCGAAGTCGTGGTGATTTCAGACAGATCGACGAATCCCGATTTTGCTGCCTCGGATATGCTCGCCCAAGCAGAGCACTCGCCGGGCGCGAGCATCGTCATTAGTTGGGATGCAGACATGCTCGATCGCATCCAGAAATCACTATTGGATCAACTCGCGAAACTAGAACGCTGCGATTTGACGCTCGCATCGCTCAACGAGTTTGGCGCGATGATTTTATGCAGAGATGAGGATCAAGCGTGCGAAGTAACGAGCATGATTGCGCCTGAGCACTTGCAGATTGCAATCGATGCACCGCGTCGTCTTTTGGACAAGATCCGAAACAGCGGAGCAACCTTTTTAGGGCATTTTTCGCCGGTCGCCTTGGGAGATTATGCGGCGGGACCGTCGCATGTTCTGCCGACAGGTGGGACGGCTCGTTGGGCTTCCGGGCTTTCTTCGAACCACTTTTTACGATCGAGTAGCCTGATCGAATTTGACCAACAAGCATTGCGTGAGATCGCTCCCCACGTTGCTGTCTTGGCGGACAAAGAAGGCCTAACTGCCCACAAGCAGAGCGTTTTAATGCGATAGCTTGCGATTCTGGACGGAGCAGGAGCGAACCTTAGGTCATTTTGGCCTTTCATAATCGTGTGATATTAGTACACTTTCGCGCTGATTAATGTGTTTTTTCAGCTTAGTCGCCGAGTGCCCCAGATGGCAACTTCCCGCGACTGGGCGTTTTTTGTTTCCTTTTTTGTAGCGTTTTGGCAATACCAAAACGCATTAAGCTGGGTGGAGTATGGACCTTACCAAACTACGCAATATTGGCATCAGTGCTCACATTGACTCGGGAAAAACTACACTCAGCGAGCGAGTTCTGTTCTACGCAGGTCGAATCCACAAAATTGAAGAAGTCAAGGGTGGTGGCGATGGCGCGACGATGGATTATATGGAACTGGAGAAGGAGCGAGGCATCACGATCACCAGTGCTGCGACTCAGTTGCAATGGAAAGATCACATTATCAATTTGATCGACACGCCTGGCCACGTGGACTTCACTATCGAAGTTGAGCGTTCGCTCCGCGTTCTCGATGGTGCGGTTTTGGTTCTGTGTTCCGTGGGTGGCGTTCAAAGCCAATCCCTAACCGTAGACCGTCAAATGCGACGATACGGAGTCCCTCGTCTTGCGTTCATCAACAAGATGGACCGAACAGGCGCGGATGCATTTCGCGTGACTCAGCAAGTTCGCGACAAGCTCAATGCCGATGCGATCATGATGCAAATCCCGATCGGTGCTGGCGAAACCTTCGCTGGCGTGATCGACTTGGTTTTGATGAAGGCTTACTACTTCGATGGTCACGACGGCGAAATCGTTCGCGAAGAAGAGATTCCAGCCGATCTTCTCGAACTCTCGCAAGAGATGCGTCGCAAGATGCTTGAATCGCTGTCGATGTATAGCGACGAGATGATGGAATTGGTGCTGAGCGAAGAAGACGTGCCAACCGAATTGATTCACAAGGTCTGCTGCGATGCAACTCAGCAATTGCGCATGACTCCAGTTTTCTGCGGCAGCGCTTACAAGAACAAGGGGGTTCAACTGCTGCTGGACGCTGTTTTGAAGTACTTGCCCAACCCGCAACAACGCGAAATCAAGGCACGAAAAGTCGGCGATGAATCGATCAAAGTCGAACTGAAACCAGATCCAAAACTTCCGTTCGTTGGAATGTCCTTCAAGATTGTAGAAGATCCGTTCGGACAGCTCACCTTTATGCGGATCTACCAAGGTTCCATCAAAAAGGGCGAAATCTACATCAACCAACGCACGAGCAAGAAAGAGCGATTCAGCCGAATTGTCCGAATGCACGCGGACAAACGGGAAGAAGTCGATTCGGCAGAGCCAGGCGATATCGTTGCGATCATGGGAATCGATTGCGCTAGCGGTGAAACCTACAGCGAAACACGCGACTACTGTACGCTTGAAACCATGTTCGTCCCCTCCCCCGTTATCAAGGTTGCTGTTACGCCAGCGACTCGAGCGGACGAAGACAAGATGAGCAAGGCGCTCAACCGGTTCCGCAAAGAAGATCCAACGTTCCAAGTCTACAACGACGAGGAAACACGAGAGACGATCATTTGCGGTATGGGTGAATTGCACTTGGAAATCTATGTCGAGCGAATGAGACGCGAATACAAAGTCGAAGTCAACGTGGGTGCGCCCAAGGTTAGCTATCGCGAAGCACCAGGTCAGGCTCGCGATTTCAACTACAAACACCGCAAGCAAACCGGTGGTTCGGGACAATATGCTCACATCGTGGGTAAGTTGATTCCATTGGATCCAGACGGGGAAAAGACGTTCGAATTCGAAGACAACGTCACGGGTGGTCGTATTCCCAAACAGTTTATTCCACCTGTTGAAAAGGGCTTTCGCGATTCGCTCCCAAGGGGTCCGCTGGCAGATTTTCCGGTGGTGGGTGTCAGAATCGAATTGGAGGACGGTAGCTACCACGATGTGGACTCCAGCGAGCGAGCGTTTTACATCGCAGCTTGCGATTGCTTCCGCGAAACCATGCGTGAAGCGAACCCAATGTTGCTTGAGCCGATCATGAAGTGCGATGTCGAGTGCCCCGAGAACGATCAGGGTTCCGTCGTCGGCGACATCATCTCGCGACGCGGTTTGGTAACTCAAACCGATGCCCGCGATCGTGTGTCGTACATCAGCGCTGAAGTCCCCTTGGCGAACACCTTCGGATACGCGACGGATTTGCGCAGCATGACCAAAGGACAAGGAACCTTTTCGATGGAACTCGCGAAGTACGCTCCGGTCCCACGCAGTTTGCAAGACGACATTATCACGGAACGCAAAAAGCAGCTGGCAGCTCGAGCTTAGTTTTTTGCTTGACGATTAGGCATCGATCATCACACTCGCCGCCGCACAAGGCCGGCGAGACTCGAATCACCCCAGGCTTGCCCTGGGGTTTTTTATGTTTTGTAAGGACGGTACGACGGACTTCCAAGTCCGTCAATTGGGAATTCGACGGACTAGGAAGTCCGTCGTACCATTAAATCAACAGCCCGCAAGGCTGTCGGGATTTGAAATACCCCAGGCTTGCCCTGGGGATTTGTTATGCTTTATGGCTAGTCGAGGCCGGCGCTCATCGCACCGGGGCAAGCCCAAACATCGCGGTTTTGCACGCGGTTCGTTGCCCTCGCATAAGTTACAATGGAACGGTCGACGCAATCGTGCTCTAACTTGTGGACTGTATTATGCCCTCGCCTTTTCCCGGGATGAACCCTTATCTAGAACAGCCGTCTGTTTGGGAGGATTTTCATATGGCGTTCGCGACGCAAATTCGCGAATCATTGGCAACCCAGGTGCGCCCCAATTTCTTGGTCAAACTTGAAGAACGCATTTTCATTCATGAACCCTCCTCCAACGAGCGAGGCAAGTTCCTCGGAAAACCCGATATCGCTCTCTTCGAAGCTTCGCCAGCCCACGAGTCATCTGTCACAACCATCGATCCAGCGCTGAATCAAGTCAAGTCGATCCTTGCAACAATTCCCGATGTTGAAATCGAACGGCATGCAGTTATCGAGATCCGCGATCGGCTGGACCGCCAATTGGTTACCATGATCGAGGTGCTCAGTCCGAGCAACAAGCGGTACGGCCCAGATCGTGAACAATATCTGTTGAAGCGAGCCACGATGATGTTTAGCTCCGCGTCGATTGTTGAGATTGATCTATTGCGAGGAGGGCCCCGACTGCCCATCAACGATCTACCGGCGTGTGACTATTGCGTTACGGTTTTTCGAAAAGCGAATGCGCCCAAAGTAGAAGCTTGGCCGATCGGGCTTCGAGATGAATTGCCAGTCATTCCTGTCCCATTAAAAGGAGACTTCGCCGACGCGAAACTTGACCTGAAAGCGCTCTTAGATCGAGTCTACGACGCGGCCGGTTATGAAGACTACTTGTACGAATCGTTCCCCGAACCACCGCTCGACCAGACGGATGCAATCTGGGCTCAAGCATTCATCACCCAGTGACGTGACCAAGCCCGCATGCGTGGAAACTTGGCCGCAAACCCACGCCTACCGTTGCTCAACCACCGGCTAATGGCTTTGAACGCTTCGGTTTCGGATTCGCGAAGAATCGGTTATCCTCGTTCCAGTAGCATTCCAAGATAGCTGCGAGATTCGATTTTCGAGAGTCGCAGTCTTTTGGCAACCTCCTGAATGTCCCGCCGTGCCGATTCGATCTCTTCTTGATTTCTCACAATGCGTTCGATTTCTACGAAATCACCCAACGATTCGACATGATCCAACGTAATCGTGACACTGCCAGTTTGCATTGCCAATTGATAAACGTCCCTCGATTTCCTGACGGCTAAAGCAATGTTAAACCCAAGGTGTCCCCAGATCTTCATCCAGTCATCCACTGTATTCGAAATCAAAGGGAGCTCGATCTCAGGGCGAATTTTCATCGGTCCGGCGAGCCTCGGTCCTTTGTAGGTTACAAATGGTTTGCCGTCGATTTCACGAATCCGAAGCGCCTCGTCGGTGTCGCGAAAATCGCGAGAGGGGTGGCGCAAGTAAGTGTCGCAATGTTGCTCGTGACCGGTGAAGTTTGCCTTCAATTCAACGATCGCGCGACGCGTCTCGTCGATATTGTCGACCCGGTATTTGCACTCGGCTTCCATCGGTGAATCATAGTCAGGTTTCATTTGAAACTACTTGGGTAGAATGAGGGAGCTATTGCGAGTTAAGGCTACGCCTTTCTTGCGAGCTTTGATTCGCAGATAGGGCGAAACAAATCTGCATCGGTGCCCCATTGTATCGGATAGCGCAAGCCGGTTCGCATGATTGGGTTCGACGACATCTTCAATCACCATGCCGTTCCGGCATATGCCGCCCAAGAGAGACTCAAGGCTATGCGCAATCTCAAGAGTGCTCGGTTCCCGCAACGGGTTAAGCGAGTCTGCTTTTGCAGGGATGGCAGTATGCCCGATTTCGGTATCGATGACGTATTTGCCATCGCGAACGTTTAGTGAAGTTTGGAGGTTGGTCGGTTGTTTGTGTTGTGAAATGTAGAGCCCGTTGGGTTTCAACACGCGCGCAACTTCGGCAAACACGGGAACAACGTCCGCGACATAACAAGTGCTAACCGGATGGACGACCAAATCAAACTCGTCATCTTGCAACATGGACATGTCCACCATCGAACACTGAATCAATCGCACGTTGAACTTGAGCTCCAAAGAAATTTGTCGATCTAGTTCCAACATGCCAGGGCTGATGTCAACCACAGTCACAATCGCTCCTGCGGCATGGTAAAGAGCGCTGTGCCGTCCGCCGCCAGCGGCTAGGCACAACACATGCCAGCCTCGAATCGATCCACCGAGCCAACCAGAAGCGTCGATGGTTTCAAGCGGTCGACGTAATTCGTCGGGCGTCGCCACCGTTGCGAGTACATGTCCCGATCGAGCCATTCGATCATACGCAGTCTTGTTCTGCGATTCGAGCGGATCGTGGTTGGATGGCTCTAACATGGAATGGATCTACTATTCAATCCTTTCAATTTCCTCGGATTCGTGCAGAAAAGTCCGGACTGTCTCGGAATATCTGAGCTCGCGACGTAATGCGTGCGTTGTTTCTGGCAATTTCAAACGGCTCGCTGACGTCCAGTAAACCAAGATCATAAGCCAATTTGTCCGAATGGCCAGGCAGCAGAACACGAACATCCTTTGGAATTCGGCCAGGCCGCAATTTATTGATGTGGTTAACCAGATTCGTTGTGCAGTTGTTGTTAATCGTATCGTAGTACTCCGGCACTCGCTGTAACTTGTTCGCTCGCTCCAGCATGTCGACGAGTAAATCTTGGACTTGGTCCGGCGTCGCTCGACCTGGGTAGAGGAACACGTCGACTTTGCGAACATCCGTCCTGAGTGGTATCAAGTCGCGTTCATCGCCAATAACATACATCAACTCAAATTTGCTTGTGATGCCTCGAACAGGGGAATAGGATTCCCCCTCATCCAGTCTTGCTTCTACCGAGATGATAAAATGACGCCCATCCTTCAGGCCAAAGCTGAACATGGTATGGGCCAGTAATGTGTTGTTCGTAAAAGGGACAATCAAAAAGTCTAACGTGCGAACATCTGCTAGCGGAAACCGCATGTCGTAGTGACGTACGTCGTAGTCGGTTTCGGTCCGATAGCGACAGTTTCGAACATGCATGATCAATATGTCTTCGTCTTGAAATTCCACGAAGGGCTTGATGGCTAGGTCCGGTCGCCACAGCCGCTCGGACGTATCGGACTTCGGCAAGAGTTTGTCACGTGCTTTGACGAATAAGCTTTGCGAGTTCGGATCCTTGAGCGGCCCTGTGCAACCCAGAGATAAGCTAGCGGCAACAGCCAGAATGCATGCAATAGAGCAACGGCGGAATTCGGCAACCCGATCCGTTGATCTGAATCCTTGCATGGGTTGATCCGTTTGAGTTTGGTTTGCGCATTGAAAAACTGTCTGCCTGTATCAAAATGAGTGAACTCGCGTCAAGACTCAAACTCAATTCTGCGCAACAAGACAAACGAAGAAATCACTCCAAACGCCACCAAAATCAGTGCTAGGCCTGATTCTTGATTCTTGGTCCCATAGTGAAGCAGATCAAACATTCGCATCGCCACCGTCGTTACGCCTGGTGGTTGAACCAACAAATAGCTCGATAAATCCGCAAATGCGACAAAGAAACTGACGACCGATGCAACCAAAAATGGGGCTGCCATGGCTTTGGCACAAATCCAAATTCGCACCCTCCATGGCAGCCCTTGGTCCATTCGGAGGTTCGTTGTATTGCGGTGATCGAAACGCATTTTTGCAATCCAAACAATTCCGAAAGCCACCGGTAAGCAGCGGCATTGCATCGCCAAAATGGGCCCTATCAGTGTTCGATCGGCAAGGAACTGGAGCCAGCTCCACTCCGAGCGATTGAGCAACTGAATCACAAGCAAATTGACGATAGGACCCGGCAAAGCCAACAAGAACCCCATCACGCCAACGATCGTTGCGTTTTTCCACCGACCTCGGCACGCCCACACAAAAAGACAAGCCAAAATCAAAGCGATGATCGTTGAAAAGGTGCTAAGTTGAATGCTCCATGCAAACTCACGGGCAAAAGTTCGCGATTGAGCGACCGACTGGATCATTGTCCAAATCGACCAGGTTCGGGACACGACTTCGTCCTCCATGCGTGCCTGCCAGCCTGCTTTGATGATCAAGTTGGCTACCGGTAAAAACACGATGAGGGCAACCACCAACCATGCGAGGAGGGCTCCCAACCAACGAGCGAATCCTCGCAATGCAAATGCTTGGAAATGCGATGGCTGTTGTACCTTGTCTTCTTCGCTTCCTAGTCTGTGCTCAAACTGCAAATACCCGAGTATCGTTAGCCCACCGATTAGACAGGCAAACGAACAAGCCAGACCGATCGACCACCCACGCAACTCATTGAACTGGACTTGTTGATAGACCGATTCGGTGACAGTTGGCACCTGAAATAGATTGGTAACCACCATATCATTCCCTGTCATGGCGACCGTCCACAGCCCACTTGCCGCGATCCAAGGCCAAGCCTTTGGAACAACAACCCGTGTCGCTGCAACCCAAGGACCGAAATCAAGCAGCGCTTGTCGCGTATTGAAATCCATCGCACGGCTCAGCCCCAGCCAACACAGTAAAAAGCAAAAGGGAGCGGAGGCTGTCCCATGTATCCAAACGACAGACGCGATTGCCCTAACAGGCGAGATCGCGGCCGCGACTTGGCTCAATCGAAACCAACCCTGGACGCCAAAGCCTGCGCTCCATGCGGTCGCTTGCACATAAACGGGGACCAAGATCAAGCTGAGCATGCACAGGCTGAGAATGTGTCGCAACGGCACTCGGAAGCAAGTTGTCAGCAATGCCATGCTCAAACCGACTGTCACCGCCAAACCCGCCGCTCCAAAACAGACCAGTACCGAGTTAACGAGGCTACCAGTCAGAGATGCGTTCCAAAGCATGGCTGTCATTCACAGGACGGAGCTTAAGCTGCTTCGCAAATTTCAACAGAATTGATTTCGATGTCTTCGATTGGGACATCGGAGTGACCTCCAATTTTCTGGGTCGCAACTTTTTCGATGCTATCGACTACATTCATTCCGGATACAACACGGCCGAAAACACAGTACCCGAAACCGTCCTTGCATATTTTTTTGTCCAACCCAAAATTATCTTTGGTGTTGATAAAGAATTGTGCCGTAGCGCTATCGGCCGCATTCGTCCTGGCCATCGCAACGGTGTATTTGAGATTGCATAAGCCATTGGACGATTCGTTCGTGATCGGCTCTCGGTTCTTTTTTTGAACCATGCCGTGCGCAAAGCCTCCCCCCTGGATCATAAAACTCTTAATCACCCGGTGGAAAATGGTCCCTGCGTAATGACCCTCCTTGGCGTATTGCACAAAGTTGCTGACGGTTTTTGGGGCGGCTTCCGAATCCAATTCCAAAGTGATATCGCCAGCGCTTGTCTTCAGAATGACTTGCATTCCTTGTCCTCTTTCTCGGCTTCCAGTTAAACTATTGCAAAACCGTGAAAACCTACCCTGGCCAATTAGAAACATGGTAGCCGTCACATACCTTAAATTGGAATCGAAAACCCCAAGGCTTACCATGCTAATTTGCCGTAATGTCGTTCTCGGCTGGGCCGCTCCGTTTTGCATTGCCGCTTTGTTCCTTCTAGGACGCGAAATCAACGCGTTCGGTCAAGAAAAGGGAGCATTATCGCCATCGAAACCCACTCCCACGGAGAACATCAAGGCACTGCAAACCGTTGCCGAAAAGTCGAATTATCTTGGTACCGCCCGCGAACTGGAAGTGCTCGATTTCCTTCAAAAGCTTGATGATGCTAGCCCGTTTGCTTCTCAAATGAAGATTGGAGCGACCACCGAAGACCGCCCTATCCAAGCTCTCATTCTCGCCCGAGAAGAGAAACCGATCCTTCCGCTGGCACCTTCGGACGGTCGGCTCGTGATCGTACTGCTCGGCGGCATACACAGCGGCGAAAGTGACGGAAAAGAAGCCCTCCTGGCCCTTGCTCGCGATTTGCTCGCGGATTCCACGCCGAAATTTCTTGATCGAGCGGTTCTGGTTTTCGTGCCCAACTTCAACGCCGATGGCAACGAACGCGTCGGAACCTTGCATCGGCCTGGTCAGGAAGGTCCCGAACTAGGCATGGGAACCCGCGAGAACGCAATGGGGCTAGATCTCAATCGCGACTTTATCAAACTCGATACACCCGAGGTCCGTTCGTTGGTTCGAATGTTAGACTCATGGGATGTCGATGTGTTGATCGACACACACACAACCAACGGTTCGCTCCACCAATACGACCTAACCTACGACATCCCACACAATCCAGCCGCCAATCAGAATCTTGTCCAATGGATGCGAAGCGAGATGCTGCCAACCATAACCAAGGAATTGGGTGTCCAAGGATTTCCGACATTCTATTACGGCAATTTTAGCTCCGATCACAAACGTTGGGAGTCGTTTGGACATGAGCCTCGTTACTCGACCGAGTACATGGGGCTCCGTGGCAAAATCGGGATCCTCGTCGAGTCCTACTCTTACGCCAGTTATCAACGGCGCATCGATGCGTCGTATCTGTTCGTCGACGCATGCCTGAAGCAGCTTACGGATAACGCCAAGAAACTTGGCCCGATGCTTCAGCGAGACGGCAATAATCCCCCCAAGTCCGTCTCGATCCAAGCCAAGATCGTTGCAGACGAAGCACCGACCATCGCGAAAGGCTTCGAATGGGCTAAGAGTGGGAACACCACTAAGGGGACGAGCGATGCGGTAGTGGAACAAGAGGATGACCACGAGCATGCCGTTCCAAAATCAGGAAAGCCAAGTCGCTTTCCATCGCCTAGAGACCGAAAACGCAAATCCGAAATGGTTCCAACCGATTTTGAAGTGAAATTGGTGAATGTCGGTACATCCCTTTTGAACGTCGATGCGCCTGAATACTACTTCATTCCGGCGGACAATGCTTGGGCGGCTGGCCGATTGAGGCTACACGGAATCGCCATGTCGTGGCTCGACTCCAAAACAGCGGCCGCCATGAACAAACTACCCGCATCGCAATATCGAATCGCATCGCGAAAGGATCTGCCGGAGTTTCAAAATCATCGCTTGCGAAAAATAGAGGTCGCTACGGAACCATTGGAGTGGCAACCTGAGGCGGGATGGCTCGTTTCCACACGGCAGTCGCTGGGCGTCTTGGCAACCTATTTGCTTGAACCAAACTCAGATGATTCGTTGTCTGTTTGGAATTTCTTCGATCCAAGCCTGCAACCAAATTCCGTTTACCCTGTCGTACGTATCGAAAAACAAACGGCAGAACAAACTGCAGTGCCACCCACCATGAAACCGCTTGGCATGTTTGAGTCCGTGAACGAGGATATGGCCAAAGAGGAACTGACTCTGGCAAAGATGTACGATCCTCAGATGCTCGTCGCCTACACAGGACTTCCTGCAAGTATGCCAAAATGGTTGCCGGATCAAGAGTCTTACTTGATGCAACACGATGGACGATGGCACTCCGTGGATTGCAAGTCGGGTGCCATGCATCCGTTCGACCGAATGAGTCGACTTGTTGACGCATTGAGCAAATTGGATGCCTTTAAGGATGGGCAAGCAAATGCTTATCTCAGGCGAATCAATGTGTTCGACGCACGTTTCGAAAACGCCTTGATCGAGCACAACGGCGATATCTATTTGTTTCAAACCGGCAGCGATTCCCGGTCCGAACGAGCCAAGGACCCATCGCGCGACACGGTTCGTCAGATTACACATTCCTCAGAGCAACCCAAAGAACTTGCGGAGATGAGTCCGACAGGCAAGCACGTTGCGTACGTGCATGACAACAATATCTGGGTCGCGGATTGCGAATCGACCGAGGTCCGCAAGTTAACCAGCGATGGAGGTGGCGAAATCCTCAATGGAAAGCTCGATTGGGTTTACCAAGAAGAAATCTACGGACGCGGAAAATTCAAAGGATACTGGTGGAGTCCAGACGGTGCTTCGATCGCCTATCTTCGCCTGGATGAGACTCCTGTTCCGCGATTCCAAATCGATAATTCGCTGTCCTTCGCACAGAAGATCGAGGAGACTCGCTACCCAAAGAGCGGCCAGCCAAACCCGTTCGTCACGCTGCATGTGGTCGACGTGGCAAGTGGCAAACAACAAGAGATTCCGCTGGATGCGTACCCTGCCGACGACCGATTGATCGTTCGAGTTGGGTGGAATCCGTTGCCAGGCAAGCACGACGTGGTGTTTCAGATTCAGAATCGCATCCAATCCAAGCTGGATCTATGCGCATTCGATATTGGCTCAAGGAAACTGTCGAAACTTGTTCAGGAGAATTCACCTGCTTGGGTGAATGTCATTGATGAACCGAAATGGCTTCCTGACGGCAGTTTTCTGTGGTTAAGCGATTCCGCAGGAGGACGCCGGCATGTGTTTCGGATTGGAACCGATGGCAGTCGCACGACCGTAACGGAAGGAGCATGGGACGTGAAATCCATTGATTGGGTTTCGTCGGATGGCAAGCAAGCGTGGTTGCTTGGGCATCGCTCTGGACCGATCAATTTGGATTTACTACGAGTCGATTTGACGAACAACAAGCTCGAAACGATCGGCGAACCGAATGGGGTTCATAAAGTGAGCGTGCATCCCAAAGGCGATTACTACTTCGACTCGTGGAGCGATGCAAAGACGCCGAGCCAACTCTGGTTGCGGAATCAAGATGGGAAAAACGTTCGCTTTGTGGGCGGATATCGCAATGACCGATTTGACTTCGTCAAGGCGGGTGATGTGGAGTTGTTTGAAATCAAGGCTCGAGATGGATTCGCAATGCAATCGATGCTCTATAAGCCCGTGGATTTTGCAACGCGTTCGAAGGGCGAGAAGATGCCGGTTTTGATCTACGTTTATGGAGGGCCATCTGCATCGACGGTTGAGAACACATGGACTCATCGAAGCGATCTTTGGCATCGCTATCTGGCGGAGCAAGGCATCTGCGTGATGTTGTGCGATAATCGTTCCGCGCTTGGGCTAGGGAACTCGGATACCTGGAAGATCTACAAAGACCTGGGGTCAACCGAGCTTAGGGACTTGGAAGATGCGGTGCAATGGCTCAGTCAACAGTCCTGGGTCGATTCGGAACGCATTGGACTTTGGGGGTGGAGCTATGGCGGATACTTTACCGCGTATTCCATGACCCACAGTAAACTCTTTCGAGCGGGCATCGCCGGCGCACCAGTCACGGACTGGAACAATTACGATTCCGTCTACACCGAGCGGTACATGGACACGCCCAATTCGAATCCAGAGGGCTACAAGTCGAGCTCTGTCGTGACATCCGCCAAGGACTTGCACGGCCGTTTGATGTTGATCCATGGCGAAATGGACGACAATGTTCATATTGCAAACACGATGCAATTTGTCCATGCGCTGCAGAAAGCCAATAAGAAGTTCGATTTGATGGTATACCCAGACAATCGCCACGGAGTTGTCGACGCCGACCAAATCTATCATCAGTATCAAATGATGACGGACTTCTTCAAGCAACACCTTCTAGATCGCAAGTAAGGCAAGATAGGTTGTTTGTAGTAAACAGGAAAAGTTGAATTCGCTGGAATTTTTTGGATATCAAAAAATTGGTGTAATTGGCATTGACGGTTGAGCGAGTACTCGCGTATTTCCTCGTCCAACGACGAACCATTTCAAAGCTCTGTCGTCGGTCGAGAATTTGCGGGAATGTTCGACTGGCCTTCCTCCTGGGTTGGAGCAGCATATAGCCGGAAACTGGTGATTACTGGGTCAATTGCCAAGAATCGGTGCTTCACGATAGAGCTTAAGACTGAGCACCGAGGCGAGTCAAAACTCGCCTCGGTGCCAGGGAACAAAGACAAAGGCCGATGGAAAACCATCGGCCTTTATCTGTTAATGTGAGCGGCAGTACAAAATCTACCTGTTAATTGGGTGGCACGCCCAGAAGCACGAAGCACGAAGCACGAAGCACGAAGCACGAAGCACGAAGCACGAAGCACGAAGCACGAAGAACAAAGAACAAAGAACAAAGAACAAAGAACAAAGAACAAAGAACAAAGAACGTGTAATGTGCCCAGCACTTTCATGCTTTGCCCTCCCAGTTATCCCACCAAACGCGGAACTGTTCCCATTGTTGCTCCAGAAAGGCGCGTTGGGAAAGACTCAATTTGTCGGTGCTATTGAAATGATGCTCGTATTCTGGGTTGCCTTCTAGCACCATCAAATGCTTGTAGTACAACACCAAGTCTGGCCCTTCGTCGTAAGTCGAAAGCACCGCTAGTGCATCGTTTAGTTCGGCGGCAAAGCGTCGAGCTCGAGCGACCCCAGAGGCGGCTTGCAAGCAGAGCTCCACAAGTCGCAGCACTTGCCGAGGGAGAGCGTTGCCCACACCCGTGATCGCGCCCACGGCGCCACATCGAACGATACCGTGGAAGACTTGCGTATCGACACCCACCATGAGAGAGAGAGTTGGGTGACCGGTCGTAATATGCTCCGCCGCGTAGGTTAATGATTCGGCACCACCAAACTCCTTGAAACCAACTAGGTTTTTGAATTCGGATTGTAGATTAAAGAACAAGTCGGCTTTTGTCTCAAAGCCATAGTAGGGACTGTTGTAGATGACGGCTGGCAGTCCATCAGCAGCTCGAAGAACGCCTGCAAAGTGATGACGTTGAGCAGCACTGGAGGTTCCACGCGATAGCACGCGGGGGATCACCATGAGTCCTGCCGCACCGACCTTGCGAGCATGGGCAGCGTGATCGGCTGCAATCCGCGAATTTTGCGCACCTGTACCGACGATCACCGGTACTCCCGCTTGAGCGAGTCGCTGCACTCCTTCCTGTCGCTGCTCATCGCTCAGCAGCGGCCAGTCCCCCATGGAGCCACAATAGATGACAGCCGACATACCATCGCTAATCAACTGTTTCCCCTTGGCAACCAAGGCATCAAAATTCGGCTTTCCCGCTTGATCACAGGGGGTCATCAAGGCTGGCATACAGCCGCGGAAAACATTCATCAATGGAATCACTTTCGGTGACGAGTGGGGGGGGCAACGCCTGAGGAGGCAACGTGCGTGAATTTTAGCCTCGACGCCTGCCCCTGTCTTGTTGCGATTCATTACTGAGCCCGGAAAATGTGGCACTTAGGCGAGCGGCAGACTGAAAACTACCGATCATAACCCGATACGTAAGTGAGGGACCTGCGAGCATTGTTCCTCGCTAACGCTTCGGGTTGGGATACTGCAATCTGCCGCTCGCCTTAGGCGAGATACAGATTGAAATCCAACCGCCTCTTATCGTCATCGTTTCGAGCGATCGCTGATTGTGCGGCGCATCGGGTTTAAGCGACGTTTTTTCGGACTTGCGTTTTCATCGTCTCCAGCCACCGGATCATCCACTGAGGATTCGCCATTGGATGAAGCGATCACCGTAACAGGTGCAATTCGCCTTGCGCCACCAGGACCCAGGTCCTGAGCCAACGGGTCCGGAACTAACTGACGATTGATACGTTGCTCGATTTCAGTCAGCAAATCCCCTTGTCCTCTTGCAACAAAGGAGAATGCGATTCCATCGCGTCCCATGCGCCCCGTTCGACCGACGCGGTGAACGTAGTCATCGCAATCGTCGGGTAAATCGTAATTGATGATATGAGAGACTGTCGTAACATCGATTCCCCGTCCGACCACGTCGGTTGCCACCAGGATCTGGATGTCGCCGTTTCGCAACGACTTGAAAACCGAATCCCGCTGGGTTTGATTCATGTTGCCGTGGATCGTGTCCAGCCGCATCTTCGATAGGCCGGGAACCGATTGGATGGCTCTTTGCAATTGGTTGTGGAGTTTGGCTGTGCCGAGCTTAGTGCGGCAAAAAATAATGGTCTGTGGAGGCAATTCTCTGGTCAACAGTTGCACGAGAATTTCGAATTTCCGCTCCGGTGATACATTGAGATAACGCTGTTCGATGGTGTCGACCGTTACACCTTTTTGCGAACAATCGACGTGAACGGGTTCAAATAGGTAGCGCTGCGCTAGCTTTTGAACGTCCCCGTCCAACGTTGCGCTCAGCAACAAAGTTTGGCGGTTTTCGGGACATCGCCGCAGAATTCGTTCGATGTCTGGACGAAACCCAATGTCGAGCATCCGGTCGGCTTCATCCAGCACGACACACCAGATATTGTTCAATTTCAAGGATCCGCGTTGAATATGATCGATGACTCGACCGGGCGTCCCGACGACAATTTGAGTCCCCTTTTCGAGAGCTTTCAGTTGGCGGGTCATGTGCTTTCCGCCTGCCACCTCGAGAATTTCCGTTGGGCATCCGAAGGCAAGCTTCACAAATTCGCCGTGAACTTGAGCGGCAAGCTCTCGGGTGGGAACAAGTACAATTGCTTGCGGCAAGGGGGACAGCCGGATCGGATCGAGCTGTTCTAAAATCGGAATGGCAAAGGACGCTGTTTTGCCCGTTCCCGTTCGGGCCTGTCCGATTACGTCGTAACCCTCGAGAGCCCAAGGGATTACCTTGGCTTGTATGGGGCTTGGCGTCTCGTATCCGAGTTTTGCCAGCGCCCTCTGGGTAATACCTGAGAGCTTTAAATCAGCGAATGTTTCGGGTGTCTTGGTTTCCATGGACCTTCATTCTACGATACATGTCGATTCTTGATTAGTTCAAAACTCCTTATCGCAATGAAATGTTTCATGGCCGAACTCCCGTTTGAATTTCCGAATGCCGCTTACTCATGGGCCGAAATGACGAAAGCCGCCTTGGCGACACGTTTGGACGAGTCGAGCCTGGAGAATTCCAAGGTCATCGCGCATTGGGACGACCCAGAGGATCCGATTTGGTCCGTCTTGATCGCAAGTTGGCTGTGCGATCCGGAAACCTCTTTTCTCGAAGAAATTTCCGTCGGATCGCGGAAACTAGCCTGTCTCGAACAGTTTTTGTTCAACCTGATTCGTTGGTTTCGGCAAGGAGTCCAAACTTCCTCAACGCAAACCGAAAGTCAGCTTCAGCGGCTAGTGCTCGTACAGCAAGTGGCAATTCTTTATGACAAATTGCATGGATTGGGGCTGCAAAGATGCGAGGGTAGTTTGCTGCAAGTTCTGTTTGCGAGCGGTCATTCGACGGCGATCAAGCTTGGAGTCGACTTTTTGCTCTCCAAGCCGCCGATGAATTGGGCCGACATTTCTTTGGCATTGACCCCACTTGTGCAGTCCAAGTCCTGGGAACTCGGCGATGTGTTCCCAAAGCTCTTGGGAAGCACGAACCCCTCGGTTTTGGCGCCGGCCTTGGATGTCGCCAACCATTTCTTTCGTTCCAGGCGACCAAGTTCGCACCCAGCTTCGGGCGAGTTCGCTAGTCTGATCAAATTGATGGGCGGGCTAGTCAATCAGTTGGGGCTGCTCGAAGAGAATCCCTTGCTTTTTGGCGATTCCGTTAGCGGTATTCAGAAAATCCTGTTCGATTCGGTTTCGCTTGCGGTCTCGCTTTGCGACACTTTTGGGCTGATCGGCAATAAAGAAGCGATTGGAAAACTAAACCAAGCCCTTAAACTTAGCCATCGCCGCATCCAAACCGAAGCCGCATTTGCATTAGCGAGACTCGGGGACAAGAACGGCGAACAGCGCATTATCGATTTGGCGTGCGACTTCGCTTGTCGCCAACGGGTCATCGCCTATTCGGAAGAACTCGGCATCGAAGATCGCATCGACGAGCAATGGACAACCGCGGCTGCGTTGGCGGAATCTCGACTGGCGAACTGGCTCTCCCAAAATGAACAAATGGGGTTAGCGCCGGCCAGAATGGAGCTGTTGGATCAACGAACACTGAGTTGGCCTGGCTTCGAACAGCCGCAGGAGTGCTTTCTTTTTCGCTACGAGTACGATTTGCAAGAATCCGTCTTTAGCAATATTGGGTTTGCTGGCCCGATGTCGCATACCTTCTCGGATGACTTGGCAAACATATCGATGGACGATGCCTTCGCCATCTTTGCAGGCTACGACATCGATCACCCGGATGTGTATGAACTCCCGTCCGGAGGACTATTGCAATCGCATCGAACGTTGGTGAATCAGTGGCTTGAGACCCTTCAAGATCGATTTGATTCCATTGAACTTTTTCTCTTTGGAGTTTTCTTCGAGCATTCCGCAATTTTAGCGAGGGGCAAATCAGGAAACGAAACGAGAGTCTTCGTCTTCGACGGTGAGAAACTTCAATACGAGCCTTTTCCAAAGACTGGGCAATCGGATCCCAAACTCACGTATTTGCTGTGGAGAGGACGGTTGTTCTTGCAATCGACGGGGAGTAGTCAGGATGACGATCGCTAATCCGTGCTAAATGGCCTGCTCTTCAACAAATTCTTTACGTCGGGACGTAACTGCTTTCTTAAGCAACTGACGACAATTGCTCGACTTTGGTCATACAAACCAGAGCCAACCAAATCGCACGATAACGACCATCTGTCCCACGTTTCATCAGGTAGCAAGTGGTGCTGTCAACCGCTACATCGCGTAGACTTTCAATATCGTAGCTCGATCCATCCTTCATCGTGACACGAACCGGGCCGTGTTCAACTGCTTGCAAAAGCGTTTCGCGGTCCATTATCAACCTCACAAGTTATTGGAAACCCTTACGCTTCTTCAACGAAGACTCTCAACAGCAGTGCACAATTCAAGAATATCGCTACACAACGGAATTGTCAACTTTCCCACAAAAAGGCCGCAAGATAAGGTGACAGTGATGATGCATTAGTTGATTGGAGATTACCTTACACGGAGATCGTTCGAGCCCCACCGCCAGGATCAACACGTTCTTTACTTCGGGGCGTAACTATAAAACAATTGAAGGCCACCAGCGAATTGTCGGTCGGAACCACCACCAACTGGGCCAACATACGATGCCGTCAAGTTGGAGCTCTTTCCGAACTCGAAAGTAGTACCCGCTACGATGTTGGTTAGGCTTGTCGTTCCGGCGAAATTGCCGACTTGAAATGGACCAGCGGTGACTACGTCGCCGGGTTGGAGTGCGCTGTTCTGATGAATTTCGACCATTGGGATGATTCCAGTTAGCCCACGCTTCTCATTGCTTCGGTAGAGCCAGTAGCCAGCTCCGACGTCGAGAAAGAGATTGCTTGGGTCCGTGATTCGACCTGCACTCGTCAAACCGGTGCCCGTCGAGTTTATCGCCACGCGGTTTCCGTTGGCGGCACCATCCCACTGGAGGAACGATTGGACGAAAAGGCGATCATTGGGTGTGTACAGTCCACCAAGGAACGGTTGAAGCCGAACGGAATCATTTTGGATACTTAGGAGCGGTGTGCCATTGGCATACGAAACTCGTGTATCGGAAGCGGTGGGAGTGACGACTCCTAGGCCGCAGGATACTGCGAATTTTCCAGTATCGAGAAACAATGATTTTAAGTAGACCGTAAGATTTCCAAATCGTGTGTCTGATCCGCTGCTGAACGTATCGCCATTGAGCGTTGACGAGGTAACTGTATTGGCAGCAAAGGGGGCACGAACCTCGACCGAAAACATTCCATCCCCAAACGACTTCTCAAAACCAGGTACGTAGCGATTGAGATGTTGGCCGCCATTGCTGTACCGGACATTATCCAGGTAGCTGTATCGGAAGAAGAAGCGATCTTGAGGGAGAATCGTTCCTCCCTCCGCGATTTTCATTCGCCCAACGCCGCCGCTGGACGCATCGGCTAGTCGTTGCGCAGACAAGAACTGTTCCCATCCCATGGGAGTTCTGCCAAGGTCGCTCGCATTGAGCAAAAGTAGCTTTGCAATAAAATGCGCTTTGTGAGGCAAGACAGGAAGAGATGACTTTGCAATTTCGCCAAGAAGAGCATTGTCGCTCGAAAAACCTCGTGTTACTCCAAGCAAGTGGTTGAGGAAAAGTAGCGAATCATCTAGCTTGAATTGGCTCAAGTAGTGTTCAATGTTCTTCAGTTTGCTGGGGTGCATACCTGTCCTTCGTTGCGATGTTGTTTCGCTGTAAGCGTTTGCTGCTAAACGGAGCGCTGCTTCTCACCGACCAGAAAACTGACTACGAACGGTCGCAAAAAGTTTCTTCAAAGCATCACGATCCGTATGGGCGAGCAGTTGAAGCAGATGCTCTTTCAGTTCATCGAAAGACTTGAAAACTCTCATGCGGCCCTCGTGATCGGACACTTGGTATTCGCCTCGAAAGCATCTCGTCATAATCACAGGAATGATCCCCTGGAAATCATTTGTCTCCTCGCCCCAATGACTATCAGGTGGGGTTGTATTCGATCATTTTCCTGCTCGTTTTGAACCACGAAAAACACTGAAGGCACGAAAAGAATCGCATTCACCTGTACGTGTTTTTCGTGCCTTTCGTGGTTCATGGATTTGTTTTTTTGGCTCGCAACAACAGCGAACCCGAGCCACACGAATGGTCACTGGGCGGATCGCGCCGCATCGCTAGGAGAACTAGAACTTCAGACCGAAGAGCTCTCCACCGTTGTTTGTGCCTGTGCCACCTTTAAGTGTTCCTTCGAATTTGCGAACTGCCGACGCTCGCTTCGGTTCATCCACTTCTTCGGCGACCGCAGTGTTGGATTTGGCGGATTCAGGTTTTGCTTGGGTTGCGCGAAGAGAAAGTCCGATGCGTTGGGTCTCGCGATCGACAGCCAGGATTTTGACTTCTACGTCTTGTCCCTCTTTGAGAACGTTGGCTACGCTGGCCACTCGGTTGTGAGCAAGTTCGGAGATATGGATCAAGCCTTCGATACCCGTTGAAATCTTGACGAAGGCTCCGAAGTTTGCAAGTCGCGAGACAGTCCCTTTGACAACCGTTCCGATAGGGAATCGAGCATCCACGTCGGTCCAAGGATTGTCTTGCTGCGATCGGTAGGACAAGCCGATTTTGCCGGTCTCTGGATCGATTTTCTCGACGCGAACCTGGATCTTGTCACCCTCTTTAACCACTTCGCTTGGGTGTTTGATTTTGTCCCAGGAGAGTTGGCTGATGTGAATCATTCCATCGAGTCCGCCGATATCGACGAAGGCACCGAAGTCCATGACTTTGCGAACAATACCTTCACAAGCTTCGCCAACTTCCAACGAGGCCAATCGATCTTTTCGCTTTTCCGCTTTCTCTCGTTCTAAAACAGCGCGGTGGCTCAAAATAAGATTGCCGCGACGAGGGTTGACTTCGGTGACAATGCAAACGAGTTTTTTGCCGATGTAGTCGGCAGCCGATTCGATGCGGAATTCGGATAGCTGACTCATCGGGATAAAACCGCGAACAGATCCGACTTTGCACTCGACTCCGCCTGTGTTTGCGCTTTCGACGGTCGCTTCGACTGCGGCGCCTTCTTGCAGATCATCCCAATCATTCACTGCGACCGTTTCGCCTGGGATGGAAAGTTCGTACAAGCCCTCTTCTCGATTGAAAGAACGAATCAAGAAATCAATGGTTTGGCCTTCGACGGGTGGAGCGTCGAACTGCAGCAATGGAACAACCCCTTCGTCCGGCCCGCCAAGACTGATGAAAACATTGGCGTTGTGGACCTTGATGACTTTGCCTTGGCGCCGTGAACCGTCTTCCAAAGGTTCTCCAACTCGCAACGATCGATCGCCGATCATGAGGCTATTTAAGTCAGCGCCTGAGAATTCATCATCCAACGCTTGCCGTTCTTCTTCGGAGACGACAGAGCGAGCGCTTGGGACCGGCACTTTGGCGAACGCTGGAGTGGAGTCTTTGTTCGAGCGATATCGCGGAGCTGCCGCTTCGGCATCGATTGCCTCCGGAGCTGGGCCGCGTGAATCGGCTGCGTTGCTTGAGTCGGCTGCGACCGATTCACCAGAGTTGAAAGATGCGGACTCGGAAGCCGGAGCGGTAGGGACTTTGGGTGGCCGATTTTGCCGAGATTGCTTTTCTCTTTGCTGCCTGTTCTTGTCTTGTTCCATTCTCGCTTGCTGAGCTTCCCGCATCCGCCGGATTTGTTCCAAGTTGATTGGACCTCCCGAGACGGACGAGATAGGAGCGGCTTGTTGCGCGGGACTTTCCGAAGCGAAATCGGAATCCAAGGGGGTGTGCGAATCGGTCATGGGACTGGGGTAAGGTGTTAGAAAAAGGGTTACGGTGCGTCTCCATACGCCTTCCGATGCGACTTAGTGTACCAATGGCCGACCAACATTCTAGGCTTTCTTGGCGATCTTATGGATAAGTTGAAACTGTTAGGCATTTTTTTCGGAACGGATCGTCGCATGGCTTTCCTCCGAGGTGTGTAGCGATATTCTTTCCTTGTTCCCTCCTTGCTGCGGGGTTCCCTCGGTGCTGCGGGCTCTAATCCCATTTGTCGAAATGAAACAACCTGATGCTCGACTTGTTCCAGTCCAACGTTTTCTTGGTGATAATTCTTGGACAGGAAGTAGTTCCGGGAGATTTAATCATCGTCGGACTTCTCGTTTTGTTGGAAGGGCTGCTTTCCATCGACAATGCGCTGGTACTGGGAATGCTCGTCAAGCGATTGCCTAAACATCAGCGTTCCAAGGCATTGTCCTATGGGTTGATCGGAGCATTTGCATTCCGGATTATCGCGATCTTGGCTGCCGGATTCTTGTTGAAGTGGACCTTTGTCAAGTTCCTCGGAGGGGGCTATTTGGTCTTCATCGCCGTTAAGCACTTGTTTTTTGAGAGTTATGAAGGGGCCGAAGAAAAGATCGTCCTCGATGATGCGGGGCTTCCTGAAATGGTTGACGCTGAGACCGGAAAGAGTCTTGGAATAGAGCGTGAAAACCTGGAAATTGAACAACGCGTTCCCATTGCAGCAGCTCTGGTTACGCACGATGGAGTCTTGTCGAAGCCAGACAAGACCTATGCAGAAGGAGCCGTTTGCAACGTCCAATCGCACAGCATGGCTCTCTTTTGGAAAACGGTGCTTGTCATTGAATTGACCGATATCGCGTTCGCAGTCGATTCGATTTTGGCGGCGATGGCGCTCGCAGGTTCGGAGAGATCCAAGTTATGGGTCGTGGTCACCGGAGGGATTCTCGGCGTGATTCTGATGCGATTCGCGGCTTCATGGTTCGTGAAACTTCTTGAGCGATTCCCCCGTTTCGAGGTTTCCGCATATCTGCTGGTGATCGTCATTGGGCTCAAATTGCTTGCGGATTGGGCGTTCAATAGCGACTGGAGCTTTGCAGGCAGTATTTGGCTTGGTGATTGGCAGACTTGGTTTCAAGGGATAGAAGATGCTCGGCTTGGGGCCGTTTCGGGCTACGAGAATTGGTTGAACACTCAATGGCCGCTCGGAATGGCCGAACATGCTCACAAAGAGGGATCGATTGCGCGAACACCCCATTTGCTCGACTTTCATGACCTCCGTCGCCCTGAATGTTCGGGCTTTTGGCTTGTAATGCTAGCTTGTTTTCTCGGTGGTTTCCTGCCCCGAAAGGGTCGACGAGAGCATCTAAGTTAAGGGTTTTCGGCATCATTTTTCGGAAAATCCGGAAAACATTCGGCCCAAAGTTGGAGCAAGGAAACCAGCACCTTTGGGTGTGTTGCATTAGCCCTAAAGGGTGGTTTTTTGTTCGGTCGTTAAGTCGTGCGACTGCAAAGATTTATCGAATGCTCCGGCGCTTCAGGATATTTAATAACTCACGCATTCGAATGCGACCTTTTGTCACAAGTTCAAGGCGACTAATGGGCGAAGCTAGCATTCGTCACGCAGTCCAAGCGGTTGCAGGGGCGGATCGGACGCCTATACTCTGCGAACTTATCGGACGCCGGTTGATCTTGCCTAGGCCGTAAAGTTTAACACTTTTCGACTTGGAATTTGATCCTCATCCTTGAACCTTTTGCATCAGGATCGATCGGCGATAACGCACTTGCCTGCACGCTCGCGAACGGATTTTCGCGATCGGCGAGATGGACCTCGCAGCTTCAAGTGATGGTTTTTGAATTGCTAACAAGGAAAGAGGTCCAGTATGTTGCACGTTGCAGCACTGACGCTTTTGGCTGTTTTGAACGCTCCCACCCATCCGGACGAGCAGATACCCTACGATGCAGCCTATCGTAAAGCGCAGGAAGAGAAGAAACCCTTGGTTGTCTTGGTTGGAGCGGATTGGTGTGCCGCTTGTAAATCGATGAAAGCGGAGACGATCCACACAATGAAAGGCGCGGGTGATTTCAAAGAAGTTGTTTTCACGCACGTCGACAAAGATAGCCAACCCGAGATTGCCCAGCAGGTCATGCAGGGCAACACGCTTCCACAAATTGTCGTCTTTTGTGAAAGCGATCAAGGTTGGAAACGATTTTCATTGACCGGAATGCAAAGCGAGCGGCGAGTCAAAGAGTTGATTCGAAAGGCCTCCGAAGTACTGCCTAAACGCAGATAGCGGTGCAGTGTACGTTTATCTGCCGAGCGCGTAAAATGTGGGAGGCCCGATTGTCGGGTCTCCCACAGTCTGGCTAGCTATCCATGTCTGTTGAGATTTGCTGGCTATCCACAGGTGCAAGATAGGACAATTGATGGGTTCCAATGTATCGTTTTCGTTTGCAACCATCGTTCGTGAAAACCATTCGCTTGCTCCTTTCACTTGGTTGCAAATCGGCGGACCCACGCGTTACTTGATTGAGCCAAACGACCAAAAGCAACTGATCGAAGTCGTTCAAGCTTGCCACGCCGACGCAATTCCGATGCGGATTTTGGGCGGCGGGTCTAATTTATTGATACGAGAATCGGGATTCGACGGCGCGACGTTTTGCCTTTCGTCCCCAGCTTTCAGCCAAATGAGCTGTCTTGAAAATCGAGTGACATGCGGTGGTGCGGCCAAGCTTTCCCATCTGATAGCCTATTGCGTTGGAAATGGTCTCGGAGGACTTGAGCATTTGGTCGGAATTCCCGGTACTGTCGGGGGTGCCCTATGTGGAAATGCCGGAACGGACGATGGGGATATTGGACAAGTCGTTGAGTCCGCCAAGTTACTTACGAAAGACGGTCGAGTCGTAGAAGCAACAGGAAGACAGCTAGCATTCTCTCACCGAGTCAGTAGTCTCGACGAATTGGTAATACTCGAAGCCACTTTTCGATTGGAATCCGGCGAAGTGGATAAGCTGACGAAACGCGAGCAGACTTTTTGGATCGTAAAGAGAAGTCGGCAGCCTAGTTTTCCGGAACGAGCCGCGGTCGCATTTGTTAATCCAGACGGTTACAAGGCGTCCGAATTGCTTCAGCAATCAGGATTCAATGGAGCGTCTGAGGGGGCAATGCGATTGAGCTCAACTTACCCAAATTATCTCATTGCCGCATCCGGAGCGACGAGCGGCCAAGCTTTGACCCTAGTTGAGAGGGTTCGCGAGGGGGTAAGGGATAGAACAGGAGTGCAATTGCAGTTGCATTTGCAGATCTGGTAGGTAAAGATCAGGAATTGAACGTTATTGCAGATTTCAGGAAGGCAGAGCAATCCCGATGGCTTCATCGGAAGTGAACATGCGACCGCAACCAATGTTTTGGGGACAAGTCGCGACATTGTTTCGTTCGGTACCCCGATCGGCACTTTTAAGCATGGTGGGTCCTTTGCTTTTGTGCGTCGTGGGCTATTTTGGCTGGAGATACTACGGTGCACCCAAGCTCGACATGGCCTACTATGGTCTCAGTAAAGAAAACATTCACGTAACCGCTCAACCAAAGTGGCTGAAAAGTACCAACGTATTGGATGAGGTTTTCGCGGGCAGCTCGCTGTCTAGTTTGTCGTTGCTGGACGCAAAAACGCCTGTTGTTCTGGCTCGCGTATTCGATGCTCACCCTTGCGTTCGAAAAACGCATCGCGTTCAAAAGATGGCCGGCCAAGTCATGATCAACTTGGAATATAGGATGCCGGTCGCCATGGTTTGTTTCCCACCTTTGGAGGGAACAAATGGCAAAGATCGTCACTTTGCGGTCGACGTCGACTCTGTTCTTTTAGATCAAAAGAATTTTGGCAGCGATGATATCCCAAAGTACATCGCGATTTACCCTGGTAACATGGAACTGAACAGCAATCTTGTCGAGGGCAAGCCGTTTGGAGACTCGAGGGTCGAGGAAGCCGTTCGATTGTGCGCTTTCTTGATGCCGCTGCGTGAAGCCGCCCAAATAACGCGAATCTACGTATACAAAGCACCTCAGGTCGGTAAATCGCGATGGCTGATGGAGATCTTCACTAAATCTGGACCTAGAATCGTCTGGGGTAGCGCACCCGGAATGGAAGGGCTTGGAGAACCCACTGCCGAAACAAAACTCAATAGACTAAGCGCATTTGCCTCGGATAGCAAAGTTTGGTCCGAGAAGCAAATCGATCTCTCCGGCAGTTTGTCCGCGACCGCAGGAAAGTAACGCATTAATAACCCATTAAATGGACGACGCCGGATCGAGCATTCCAATTTGCTCGAAACCGCGAATGCGTAGTAAACAGGAGTCGCACTTGCCACATGCCACTCCCAGTTCGCTCGGATCGTAGCACGATAAAGTCTGTGAATAGTCGACTCCCAAGGACAAACCCAATCGAATGATCTCGGCCTTGCTCATGTGGATGAGCGGGACGTGAATCTGGAGCCGATTCCCCGAAACCCCAGCTTTGGTCGCTAGATTGGCCATCGTTTCGAATGCCGCGATGTACTCAGGCCGGCAATCTGGATAGCCGCTATAGTCGAGTGCGTTCACTCCGATAAAGATGTCCAAGGCACCGAGCACTTCGGCCCAAGCCAAGGCGTACGATAGAAAGACCGTGTTCCTGGCTGGTACATAAGTTATCGGGATTTCGGTACCAATGTCGGACGCAGACTCATGCTTGGGAACCTCCATACGAACATCGGTCAGTGCGCTCCCACCCATTGCCCCCAAATCGATATTGATGATCACATGCTGTGCAACATTGGCTTGCTCTGCAATGGTAGACGCCTTGGTTAATTCGATGGCATGGCGTTGCCCATAGCGGAAACTGATGGCGTACGGATTGAAGCCTTGCTCTTTGCAAATCGCCAAGCAAGTAGCTGAATCCAAGCCACCACTGAGCAGTACAACCGCTGGTTTCGCCGATAAATTCATGTGTCCCTCTTGTTTGCCTTTCGCATGTTATAACGAGTATCGCATGAAACTTAAGGCCTGGGGAGTGTTGTTAACGACTAGGCTAATCCAAGCATCCGCCTATAATTCGCCACATGCCAATCATTCAAATCGACAACCTCGTAAAATCGTATCGCGTCTATCAAAAGAAAGAAGGCCTACGCGAAGCTCTACGAGGGCTTTGGCATCGCGAAACCAAAGCGGTCGATGCGGTACGGAACATTTCGCTTCGCGTTGAACCGGGTGAGTTTGTCGCTTTCTTGGGGCCCAATGGCGCGGGCAAGACAACGACGCTGAAACTCCTCTCTGGGGTGATCTACCCAACCTCCGGCAACGCTTCGGTCATGGGCTTTGTTCCATGGGAACGCAGTCTCGAATACCGTCGACGGTTTGCGTTGGTAATGGGCCAAAAGAACCAATTGTGGTGGGACTTGCCCGCTCAAGAGTCGTTCCGTTTGCATCAACAGATCTATCGTATCGACGCGGAGTCGTTCAAGAAAACTCTCGACGAATTGACCAGTCTGCTGACCGTCGAATCTCTCTTGGGGCGTCCTGTCAGGGAGTTGTCGCTCGGTGAACGCATGAAGATGGAGTTGATTGCGGCTCTGCTTCATCGACCTGAGGTCTTGTTCTTGGACGAACCAACCATCGGACTAGACGTAGTCGCTCAACACAAAATTCAGCAGTTTTTGAAGTACTACCAAGAGGAACGCAGTATCACGATTCTACTGACTAGTCACTACATGAAAGACATTGCAGCCCTGTGTAAACGAGTCGTCGTCATTGCCCAAGGGCAGATCCAGTACGACGGGTCACTTAGCGGTATCGTCGATAGTTTCTCGGGGGACAAAATCATAACGCTGCAATTGTCGGAAGGAACTAGCCCGAACGGTCTTGAGCGGTTTGGCAACCTGGAGAAACTCGCTTTGCCTCGTGTTTCGTTTCGGTGTCCGAGAAGTGAGGTGTCGAAAACCCTTGCCGAAATACTAAGCAACTATCCGATAGATGATATGTCGGTTGAGGATCCACCGTTGGAAGAAACGATCTCGAAACTCTACACACATGTCTCGGACCAGATTGGTTCTGGAGCATCCAAAGAATCGGCAAAACCATGAACGATTCGATGAGCTCCAAGGTGAGTCCGTGGGAACCGATTCAAACACGTTGGATGATCCTTCGTATCGCATTGGCTGAGCGCCTAGCATATCGAGGTGATTTTGTGCTTGGCACGCTCCTGCGTTTCCTGCCGATCATCACGCAAATATTCCTCTGGTGGGCAATCTTTCAATCGATCAACCCCGTCGATCCCTTTGCGGCGCGATTGTCGGGATTTTCGTTCCCTGACATGGTGGCTTACTATCTGCTAACCATGGTCGCCAGAGCGTTTTCCTCGATGCCTGGACTCTCATCGAGTATCGCATTAAAAATTCGGGATGGAGAAATCAAGAAATTCCTGATTCAGCCGATCGACTTAATCTCCTTTTTGTTTTGGTCAAGAGTTGCACATAAGGTCGCGTACTTCACGGTTGCCGCTCTCCCTTTTGCCGTGGTCTTTTTTTTGTGCCGAAGCTTTTTTACGAACGGTGTTCCTGACATGTGGACCTTCACCGCGTTCGTCATGTCCCTTTTACTCAGTTTCTCGATGGGATTTTATTTGGAGGCGTGTATTGGTTTGGTCGGCTTCTGGATGTTGGAGGTCTCGTCGTTGTTATTTGTTTACATGCTCTTCCAGTTTTTCTTGTCCGGGCATATGTTCCCGCTCGAGATCTTGCCTGAGCCATTTTTTACCATCGTAAACTATCTTCCGATCAAGTACCTCGCCTACTTTCCGGCTGCGGTATTTTTGGGCAAGGTTCAAGGGATACAATTGGTTATCGACTTGATCCTGTTGATATCGTGGACCTTGTTTTTCATGGTAATGTCGCGTGTCTTGTACCACTTCGGATTGAAACGCTACAGCGGTTTCGGCGGCTAAGCAGGCCCGCAACTGTTTTTCAACCCAATTAGCCATTGGGCGATAGCCCCGGTTTTCCAATTGCTTGACATTCGTCGAGAACCGGGGCTATCGCCCTTCGGCTATCATTTTGTTTCACTCGAAGACTCATACCGATGTGCTTAGGCAGGCCCGATAAGGTCGACTACTGCCTACTCAAGCGCCAATTGCAATGCGCGAATCGTGTCGGGCGATGGCTTGAATGAGCCCGGTCGCATTCCTTGAGCGATCATGATCGGAGTCCAGCCATATTTGTTTTTACTATTCCAAACCGAAGACATTGCTCCGTGTTGCGAGAGAAATTCGACGACCTCGGGATAGTTGCGATAGGCTGCCCCGTGCATGGCTGTTTCGCCATTTGCGTCGACCGCATTCACATCCGCCCCTAATTCGATGAGGTATTGAAGTACTTCAAGTACTTCCGAAACCGACCCGGGTTCCTCTCCCACTGCTGTCACTCCAACTCCTGCTGCCGTGATGATCGGTTTGCAATCATCCGCGTTACCCTTGTTGGGATCGGCTCCCAACTCAACAAGCACTTTCATCAATGATAGGTCCGCAGTCCTGGCCGCATAAACAAACGGTGTAGAGCCTTTGGGTTTCAAAAGTGCTCGGCCTCCTTCCCCTTTTTCCAACGGTCTATTCACATCCGCTCCGCGACCGACCAGTTCACGTACGAATTGCAGGGCCGTCAATGCTCCCGAGCCACGCGGCGAAGGGTCGCCTTCGGGATTATCGCCAACTTTGGTCTTTCGCACCCAGCAGAGCGAATGGAGTGGGGTTAAGCCGCTCCGTTGGTCGTTTGGGTCTGCGCCAGCATCCACCAGTCGAATCGCGACTTCATAGTGTCCGCTTTCGATTGCAAGCAACAATGCGGACATGCCCTTGCGAGGCGCACGTTCAAATGACTTTTCAGGTTCCATAACCGCATTGATATCGACACCCGCTTGGAGCAACCGCTCGATCACCGGCCAGTTGCCTTCGCGGGCCGCAAAGTGCAGTGCAGTGAAGCCCGATTTGATTCTCAAATTGGGATCAGCCCCATGACTGAGCAAAGCTCCTACCGAATCGGCGTTCCCAGCAGCAGACGCCCACATCAACGCTGTTTGTCCACGCCGCTCGGACTTGTTTACATCGAGTCCGGAGTCGACGAGCATCGTCAACACTTCAGGGCTACCGCTGCGAGCGGCAGTCATCAACATTGTTTGGCCACCAGGCAACTCAAGCGTGGCATCGGCCCCAGCCTTCAGCAGTGTTCGTACGACCGACGCGTCCCCATTTTCACAAGCGATCGAAAGTGGGGTGACTCTGTATTCATTGCTCGCGTTGACACTTGCTCCCGCCTCGAGCAATGCTTGAACCGTCTTGAGGTCTCGCCAAAAAGCGGCCCAATGCAATGCGGTCATCCCATCCGCTTGCACTTGCTTCACGCTCGGGCTGGCCACCTTGAGAAGTGTCTTTACGCCTACCCAATCTTGCCTTTCGGCGGCATCGACCAGATCGGTTTCTCCCGCGGCATGCGCATGGTACGCAAGGCCCACAAAGATCATTCCAAAAACGGTGAGTCTCAATCGGCTGGCAGACAAGTTACTACTGAAAAAGGAAGGCATCATGAGGTTGAAAGGGGGGGGAATTCAGAGCCTTTGGCGAGCGGCAGATTGCAGTATCCCAACCCGACGCGTTACGGCTCGTTGCTTTAATATGATTCAACATGGCCAAAGGAAATATCACAACCCGAAACGTAAGTGAGGGACTGACAATTCCTCGCGCACGCTTCGGGTTACCATTAAAGCAACAAGCCGTTAGGTATCGGGTTATGATGGGTAGTTCTCTGTCTGCCGCACGCCTTAGAGCGTAATTGGATCGAACAGCGTTTCCACTTTGCCGTTGCTGTCTGCGAAGGTTTCTAGCGGAACGCCAACCTTGTTCAAAAGCGTTAAGTGCAAGTTCGCAAGCGGCACGGGTGTATCGTATTTGATGTGACGTCCTCCGCGCATCTTGCCCGCCGCTCCGCCGGCTACCAAGATCGGTAAATTGGTATGATCGTGCGCGTCGGAATCCCCCATCCCGCTTCCATAAAGATACAGTGTGTGATCCAGCAGCGAACCGCCTGCCTCAGGGGTGTCTTGCAGCTTCTGCAAGAACTCTGCGAACAGTGAGACATGGAACTGATTGATTTTGGCGACCTTCGCCAGTTTTTCAGGATTCTTACCGTGGTGCGTGATCGGATGATGCGGTTCCGGAACTCCAATTTCAGGATAAGTTCGATTGCTTGTTTCACGCGCTAGTTGGAATGTGACCACACGAGTGATATCACCTTGGAAGGCGAGCAATTGCAAATCGAACATCAATTTCGCGTGATCCGCGTAGGACGCTGGAACTCCAGATGGGCGATCTAGGTCTGGAAGCGGATTGTCCGATACGCTTGCCTCTGCAAGTTGGATTCGGCGTTCCACTTCACGTATGCTATCCATGTATGCGTCCACTTTGTCGCGATCGCTCGCTCCAAGCTTTAGCTTCAGCCGCTGCATTTCCGTTGTCACGGAGTCCAGTAAGCTGGCTCGTTGCTCAAGAGCCGTTCGGCGCTCGACTGGACTGCCTCCTTCACCAAAGAGCGTTTCGAAGACGACGCGTGGATGGGCTTCCGAAGGCAGTGGCGTTGTAGGAGATGACCAAGACAAATTGTTTTGATAAACGCATGCATAGCCATTGTCGCATTGGCCAACCATCGACAGCAAATCCATCGAGAGCTCGAGCGATGGCAACTGAGTTTGCTGGCCTATTTGGCGGGCAGCAATTTGATCGACCGTTGTGCCGAGAAAGTAGTCTGAGCTTTCGGTTCGTTTGGCTTGCACAGCACTCAAAAAAGCCGAATTGGACGTGGCATGCGATCCTGGATACGCATTTTGCAAATCCATTCCCGTGATGACGGTTACTTGCTTCTTGATGGATTCGAGCGACTGCAACGTCGGAGGAAGCGTGTCCAGCGTGTCCCCCTGTGGAATCCATGGAGCCGGATTGAAACCCATGGGGATGTACACGTACCCGAGTCGCCGCAGTTGGCTGGGTGCAGCCGGTGTCAACGCTTGAGCCGTCATGGCGGGAATCATTGCGTCGAGCAATGGCAAGCCGATGGCCACACCAGTCCCTCGCAGCAGAGTTCGACGCGACAAAGCATTCTTCATTCCGATCACGGTGCGGTCCTCATCCGAAAAGGTTTGCTTGCAACGATACCTTGAATCAACGACGAAAAACGGTAATCCTGCGAGCGCGAGAAACTCACGACGCGACGGATTTCCGGGCCGTCGTTGGATTCGACGCCCCGTCCTAATGCAAATGTAAGTAGTTTTTCCGTCAGCGTCTGCGCAAAAAGCTCACTTTGCCTCAAGATCGCGGATTCAAGCTCATCTGCACTCCGCACAATGGATCCGTCCGGCATGCTCCCTGACGCGTCGATGGGCTGCTCGTCTTCATGACTCCTCCATCGTCCGACCGCATCGAAATGATCGAGTGAAAAACCGATCGGATCCATCAAGTTATGGCAACTTGCGCAAGCTGGATTCGATCGGTGCTCTGCCAATCGCTCTCGCACGGTTAAGTTCGCGACATCTTGCTTTTCCTTTAATGCAGGGACGTTAGGTGGGGGAGGAGGTGGTGGATTACCCAAGATATTCTTGAGAATCCAATGCCCGCGTATCGTGGGAGACGTCCGCGTCGCGTACGAAGTTACCGTCAGGATACTGCCGTGTCGCAACAATCCACCGCGATGACTTGCTGGCTCCAATTCAACGCGACGAAAATGGCTGCCAATTACGTTGGGAATGCGGTAATGACGCGCTAAACGATCGTTCAGGTATGAGAAATTGGCTGTCAGCAAATCCAACACGCTTCGATCTTCCCGTTGCACGCATTGGAATAGGAGTTCCGTTTCTTTCCGAAAGGCTTGGCGAAGGTTGTCATCAAAGTCAGGAAACAGTCGCAGGTCTGGCCGAATCGAATCCAGGTTGCGCAGGTAAAGCCATTGGTCAGCAAAGTTCTCCACCAACGATTTGGAACGAGCATCTTTCAACATTCTGTCGACTTCGGCTTTCAACACATCCGCTTCATGCAGTCGATTCGATTTTGCCAATTCAAGAAGGCGATCGTCTGGAATACTGCTCCATAAAAAGAAAGACAGGCGACTCGCGAGTTCGTAGTCATTGATGGCGTAGATCGATCCGGCCTTGGCATCCACAGGTGTTTCTTCGACACGAAACAAGAAATGCGGGCTGACTAGAATGGCGGATAGAGCGAGTTCGATCCCCGAATCAAATCCTTGAGTTTCGCAAGCGTTTTCAAAAAAACGCATGGGAGTTGCAAAGTCCGCTTCGTCAATCGGACGTCGATACGCACGTTGCATTACGCGGGCAAGTATTTGTTTTGCGATCGCGCTGCGCTGCGTTGCAGTTGCAGAAGCCACTGTCTCGATGCCTTCGAACCCTTCAAACAACCTGCGTCGACTAGGTGACTCGCCAGGCGCATAGGATTCGAACGGGCCCACAATCGCAATTTCATAGATGGCGGGTTCACGGCGAGGGTGTCGATGTCGATTGAATGCCGCGTCAAACGGTTGCCTTCGAATTTCAAGCAACGAACCGCCGCGTTGCGGAAAGGTCACACCGATTTGATGTGGCCCCGCAGTGATTTGGAAGCGAACTTTCAGATTCTTATCCACGTTCGTAAAATCGCCATTTTTAGGTGGCTCGATTGTCAGGCGATGGACTCGCTTCCGATCGAGTAAAAAGTCAAGTTCGTGCTTTTCTTTCAAGCCTTCGATTTCTTCGTCTCTATCTCGGGCTAATCGCACTTGGACTTCATATTGGCCATCGCGAGCAAATGTATGCTCGATGATGCCGCCTCCGCGAGTGCCCAGAGGCAAGCCCTCGATATGCGTGTCTTGAGTTCGGTCTGCGGGCAATCGTGTCGTGATGCCACCTGGGCTACGTTGTTTCCCACCCATCGCAACTCGGCTGATTTCCTGCGCTGCCGAAATGTACCGATTGAGAAGCAATGGCGACAACTCGGTCACAGTCACGTTGTCGAATCCATGGCTCGACTCATCTGCAGGCAGCATTTCGTTAACACTTACGTCAACCGCGAGCAAGTCATGAACTGCGTTGCGATATTCATTTCGATTCATCCTCCGGACTGCGGGTGGCATCCCTGGCCAGGGATATTTGTCTGCATACGCATCGAGCTTTTCATCGCACTGCGAAATTAAATTCACGTATTCGGGTTCGCTCGGTCGAACGGCGTCGGGGGGTGGCATTTGTCGCGATTGCAATCGTCGCAACACACGCTCCCAAACGGATGGTTCAAACTTGGAGTCTGCGTTATCGAGTTCGGTAATACGAAAGGAAGATAGATCGGTATCGCCGGACGGATCCTTGGAACCATGACAATCCAGACAATACTTCGCAACGAACGTCTGCATGGGGTCGTCCGGTCTCGCGACAGCCATTCGGGAGATCGAAACAAGGATCGCTACGACGAATGTCAAACGTGCAATTGGGATGCAAACGGAGCGCCAGCGAGTCATAGTCTTGGATTTTGGAGAAGGGAGGGACTTGCTTTTTCGTGCTATTTTAAGCGGAACCCGATTTTACACTAGAACAATCAAGTGTTCGTCGCGAATTCCATGAATTCACTCCTGGCCCCAGGGGTTCGTTACCTTCATGCTAGGGCGAAGGTCAATTACCACTGGCGTAAAGCCAGATTGGCATGCATTGAATGCCCTTGGGTTTATCCCAGGGGATCGTTACCTTCATGCTAGGGCGAAGGTCAATTACCACTGGCATAAAGCCAGATTTAATTCGCTCGGTCACAAGCGATGCCCACAATAGCCATCGCTACCGTTCGACGTAAAACATGACCAAAGTTTTTTATACGCATCCGATTCGTGGCCAGTCAACTACCCCAGCCCCAAATTGGGCGCAAAGTACGCGCAATTCACCAGTCACGACTGGGGGGGCTCTCCTCGGCTGTCCACATCTCCCATCAACGAGGGATAAAGGAAATATCCCTTGTTGGCGAGTCGTGGACCAACAGGGGATATCAATTTGCCAACGAGGGATATTTAATTGACAAACAGGGGATATTTTGGAACAATCATTGGATATTTGACCCCAACCGGGGATATAACCAAGTTGAACTGGCCTTCGGGGCTTGAAAGTTGGTTGACTGCTTGCATCGTTTCTAAAGGTGCTTGATGAAACTTACTATCCAACGCATTCTGCAACA